>Ga0099364_10003694_pt1 | contig 23606 bp, 16 predicted proteins | sample TergutTh196P3_FD_73070 | JGI IMG/M metagenome (GOLD analysis project Ga0099364, IMG submission 73070) | Microcerotermes parvus P3 segment gut microbial communities from Pointe-Noire, Republic of the Congo - Th196 P3 | ecosystem: Host-associated > Arthropoda: Insects > Digestive system > Gut ...
CCTTTTGCAGTGATTTTCATGGTGTTCCATTCGCCCGGCTGCTTAACGACGTTTTGCTGCGACGGGGCAAGGTGTCCGAAAATAGCGCCACAACGCCAGGTAGGCGCCCAGCGTCTGAACCGCGGACAATAATCATCGGCTATCTGGATTTCGATACCATCCGAAACCCAAAGCGCCTTGTCAGGACAATAGATGATTACGCCACTGTTGGTGCAAGTTTCATTTTTAAACTCAAGAGTAAGCTCAAAATTTTCGTACTCCCTTGTAGTCCAAATCAACTTGTCTTCTGTGGCAGTCAACACGCCTTCACTGTCTACCGTCCATACTCCTTCGTCAAAATCGGCGTTCGACAGGTCGGCGGCAAACAATGGTCGTGGCGTTCTGACTTCCTCACATAATGACTGTATGCAAATACATACCATGCAGAGCATACATAAAATTAACTTTTTCATTTTATTACTATTTATTATTATTATTATTTATTACTACTATTATTTGTTATTATTTACTTACTTACTTATTTACTTATTTATTATTATTATTTATTACTACTACTTCGCACGCACTTATGCGCGCTGCGCACGCTTTATCAATGTTATGTTATCTATAAAATGATGTATATGCTTTGTTATCTCACCGCGTTGCGTCCGCGTCAAATCAGGCGGCATCCCGTTAGGGATGCATCTCTCGGTAGAAACGATGTTCCCACCGCGTTGCACCCGCATCCCGTTAGGGATGCATCTCTCGGTAGAATATGCGCCCGACATGTACAATCCGCATCCCGTTAGAGATGCATTCCTAACGGAATGCCGCACATATTCCGCGCTTGGCGCAATCCCGTTAGGGATGTGATATCGGTAGAAAACGGATGCACATATACGCCACGGCGTGCCGTCAGGTACGCAATATTTTTCAATCCATATTCCGTCCCCAAAGGGACGGCGCAGAGCAGGTTGTTCCGCCTTTTCTACCGATATTTTGTCCCTAAAGGGACACCGCTCCAAATATCTACGCCACTTTATCATTAACACATTATTACTAATACTATTATTATTATTTATTACGCTACATTTTTGTCTAACCACACTATTAAATCCTGCGGGTCTTTTCCATACCCGTTTGCGCATATACTGTTTGCAAACTCGTTGTTTACGGGGGCGCCTCCGACTGCAATTTTCGTGTCGGGATATTTTTGCCTTATGGCGCCGATTATGTCTCCCATGTTTACCATGGTAGTTGTCAGCAACGCCGAAAGTCCTACAAACGCCTGTGGGTGTGTGTCGAGGGCTGAGACGAACTGCTCTGCCTTCACGTCTACGCCCAGGTCTACTACTTCCCATCCGGCTCCTTCGACCATCATGCAACACAGGTTTTTGCCTATATCGTGGAGGTCGCCCGCTACGGTGCCCATAATAAAGACGCCTTTTCGTTTCACCTCGCCGGTTTTAAAGAACGGCTTGAGGTGCAACATGGCCGCCGACATAGCCTTGGCGGATAACAACATCTGCGGAACAAAAATCTTGTTTTCGGCAAATTTTTGTCCTACTTTGTTCATTGCTGTTACCAATGCCATGTTGAGGATGTCGCCGGGGGGCACGCCCTCGTCAAGCGCCTGACGGGTTAGTTCGTCCGCGCCCGGAAGCCCCTTCATCTGAGGAGGATAAGGCGTGGCAAGATTAACTTTGCCATTTTCCACACACTCGGAAATTTTATCAATTAAAGTACTCATTTTTTTACTGTATTTAATTATTCTATTTAATTATTCTATTTAATAACTCTATTTAATAATTTAATTAACTAAATTCTTTTTCTATCTCTTCTAACGATTTTCCTTTTGTTTCGGGCAATACAGATTTAATAAAGACAAACCCAAGCACACAAATCACCCCATACAGCCAGAAGGTACCGTATGGACCCAAGCCGTTATTGAGTATCGGAAAAGTGTAGGTAAGCACAAAACATCCCGCCCACAACGAAAATGTAGCTACTGCCATTGCCATTCCGCGAATACGCGTAGGGAATATTTCGGAAATCACTACCCATGCCACCGGTCCCAGCGTCATAGCGAAGCATCCTATAGCCATCATGACAAGGAACAATACTGCGACGCCCGTAATCTGAAAGAAATAACATGCGCCCAATATTGCGTATATACATGCTAATCCGACGGCTCCTATCAATAGCAGTGGTCGTCGTCCCAATCTGTCGACCGCATACATCCCCACGAACGTGAAAATAACATTCGTGACGCCCGTAATGACTATATTAAACAGTATGTCTGACACTCCGTATCCGGCTGCTGCAAATATTTCCTGCGCATAGTTGAAAATAACGTTTATGCCGCACCATTGCTGAAAGATGGCTATCACTATGCCTATCAACAATATCCGTGGCATACGTCCTTGGAACAACATACGGAAATCCGCTTTTTGTTTTACGTCTTTTGTGGTCGCTTTTATTTCGTTGAGTTCGCGCTCTGCGTGTTTGTGTCCTCCAATGCGTACAAATATGTCTTCAGCTCGCTGATAGTTCATTCGGTTAGCTAACCAGCGGGGACTTTCGGGAATGAAGAACACTAAGGCAAAGAACGCTACTGAGGGTATTGCGCAAGCCCAGAACATCCATCGCCATCCCATTTGCCCGTTCCACGAGGCGAGGATGTCCTCGCCTGTGGCAACCGGCTCGGCTATAAGCCAATTAATGAGTTGTGCCGAAAGTATTCCCAGCACTATGGTCAGTTGGTTGATTGAAACAAATCGTCCGCGCACCTTGGCTGGCGACACTTCGGCAATATACATTGGCGACAGGTTTGACGCCACGCCGATACCTACTCCGCCCAATATACGGTAGAAGACAAACCAGAAGAGGCTGTTTGCAGCGCCCGTTCCTACTGATGCGACGATGAAAATCACTGCCGCTATAAACAACAGCGGTTTACGTCCGTAGCGGTCAGACAGGCTGCCGGCTATCATCACGCCCAGCAGACAGCCGAGTATGGCGCTACCCATGACCCAGCCCTGCATGACGGGCATACCGGAAATATCAAAAAAGACTTCGTAGAACGGCTTGGCGCCGCCAATAACAACAAAATCGTATCCAAAAAGGAAGCCGCCCATAGCTGAAACCATGGTTATCAATAACAGATATACGCTTTTATTTTTATTCTCTTTTTTCATGAGCGTTCTTTATTTGTTGTTATTTTCTGACTTCACATATTGCGTCCATCAATGCGAAGGCGTTCGCTTCGGGCACATTTGCCTGCAGGTTATGCACCGTGTTGAACACAAAGCCGCCGCCGGCGCCAAAGATTTCACACAGTTGTCTAACCTGCTTTTTAACGTCCTGCGGCGAGCCTAATTGCAACACGCGTTGCGTATCTATGCCGCCGCCCCAGAAACTTATACGACTGCCAAATTCCTTTTTCAGAAAATGGGGGTCCATGCCCGTTGCATTGATTTGCACCGGATTGATAATGTCAAAGCCGCATTCAATAAATGCATCCAACAAGGGCACTATAGCTCCGCAGCAATGCTTGAAGGTTTTCCACTTCGTATTGCTGTGCACCCAATCGTTCATTTTTCGATATGCCGGTCCGTAGAGCGCCGATAAATCTTCAGCCGAGCAGAACTGGCTGTCTTGCGTGCCAAGGTCGGTGCCGCATATAAAAAGAACGTCAATACAGTCGCCTGCAATGCGGTTCACTTTTTCGAGGTTTTGTATAGCAATATCCGATTGCCGGTCAAAAAGTTCGAGCAGAAAATCTGTACGCATGACGGTAGACATATACCAGTCGGCAATATTGCGTATCCCCTTTGGATTTTTCAGATGAAGACCCGGCACTAACGCTATATCGCCTATCGCCATACCTCCGATGTTTGCTATCACTGCTTTTTTGGTTGCACGCGCCGTTGTCAGCGCTTTTTCCCAGTAGGGCAAGTCGGCGTCTGTTATGAGTGCAAACTCTTCCATGTTGTCCTCAATGTTCAGTTGGGCGTCGATTTCGGTAGCCGCCACGCGTTCGATAGTATCGAAAAAATAGCCGCCGCGAGGCATGACCGCCGTTGGTAAACAGTCGGTATCGCCTTGCGGAAAAACATAAAAATTGCCGTCTTTTTCTTTCATTTTGAACACTTTGGGCAACAATACCGTTTGCCCCCAGGGCATACGCATTTCAACAAAATCCTCCTGCAGATGTCCAAATATGTCTGTTTTACCGCCTACTCCCACAAAATCAATGTTCCAGATTTCTGCTAATTCGTCGTCTACTACTCCGAGCATTTGATAGGGGTCAAAAACCTTTACCGGTCTGTCTTCCAATCCATAATAACGCCTGAACTCCGCGATTTTCTTTACGTGAATACCGGTTACTGCTGTTGAGCCAAAATCAAGCGCTATCCTGTCTGCGTCGCGGTGCGACAATACCGTTTGAACACGTTCTTTGCCTGTCATCATCATCTTGTGTTATTAAATTATGGTCTTACTTCGTGAAAACTATACTGCGGGGCGTCGCCTATTTTCAGGTATCGTCTGCTTATTACCGGCTCCGTTTTGCCTTCGGGGTAATATTCGGCAACCAACAAATAACCGCCTGCCTGACTTGGCAATTGCATCACACAGGGGAAAGATGTTCTTCTTTGCGGTTCTATACGCACGTTCATCTCCTGTTGTGTAACAACGGCGCCGCTGCTATTGTAGAGCTTAAGCGCTACCCGTCCATTTGACGGCTTGGTCCAGTCGTTGGCGCCGTATAGGTTGAATAGCAGGGTACTGCCCGGACTCAGGGGGTCTATATGTTTTAAATACCGGTGGTCTACCAGATTAATAAAGACGGCTTCGGGCGCAAAAGCGTGTTTGAACCACTTCAGCGCGGGCGACATTTCCAGGTCTTTTATATTGTTCATAAACCAGTCGCCTGTGAATCCGTAGTTATTGGTCAGGTGGCAGAACGCCAATACGCCTGCTACTGAGCGCGGAGCCCGTAGCCATTCTGTTTCCAGTTGCAACCAGTAAGCCTGTAGCTCTCTTCGCTGGTCGGGCGTGGCATCTTCGCCAAGAAAATAATTATAATTGTTCACGGTCAGCTTTGATGGTCGTCCGTCTCTCCAGAGCCAGTTCCAGCCGTATTCGTTGACTAATTGGGGCACGCCGGCGTGCAAAATATGGGCGAAGCCATGCCAGTTATCCAAGTCGCCCATGTCGTAAAGATTATTTGCGAAAAATGTGCGCGCTCGTTCGGGGGTCATTGCCTGAGCGTTAAGCAACCAGTAAGGATGCGGCTCGTCCATTTGCGAGGTGCCGCTTAATCCTTCCAATGCGTTGTGACCGCTGTCCCAGATACGCGTGGGGTCGAGTTTCCTGAGATCGGGTATCAAAACGTTGCCTATGTAAGGATGAAAATTTTCATTTACGGCGTCCCAAATAACTATACTTGGGTGGTTTCCGTCGCTCCATACCCAATTAGTAAATTCTTTCCTTATCTGCTCGTCCCAGCCGCGATGTTGCCAGTAAAACCATTCGTTCTGCAACACCATTCCGTATTCGTCGCACAGGTCGTACCAGAAATCGGGAACTATGCCCACGCACATGCGCATGGCGTTCCAATTGATAGATTTGGGTATATCTATCAGCATCTTCTTAACCCAGTCTCTGTCCCATGCCAGATTTCCGCAGTCGGGGTCTTCAAAGAAACGCTGAAGCGTGATATTGCTGCCCCGCAGATAGTAATTTTCTCCGTTGAGTTTGAAGAACTGCCCATCGGTAGTAAAATCCCTGATACCGAAATTTACGGCGTGGTTATCAGAGCGTTGTACGCGATTTTGGCGGTCTAAAACAGAAAGCTCTACCTCGCCGGTATACAAAAATGGAGTTTCGGGCGACCATGCAACAGGGTCTTCTACCGGTATTTCTATTTCAAAATACGTTCGATTGTCCCTTTTTGCTTGCCCTTCCAATGTTTGTTGCGCCACCACTTTTCCGCTCACACGTTCTTTGATTGTAAATACCATGCGGCATGGGTCTTCCATACGCGCACCAACAAGCATTTGTGGCGGATTGATGTTGCGGACAAGGATTTTAGCGGTAACTTTTTTGTTTGCGTAGGAAGGCAAAAACAAGACCTTGTCTACCCGCAGCACGCCGGTTGCCGAAATAAACACGTCGTCCCAAATTCCGGGCATGTAACGTATTTTTTCCTTGTCGGTGCTTCCGGCTGCCTCGCTTGGTAGCCAAAAACGGTCGCCCACCTGAATAAGTATTTCGTTCTCCTCGCCAAACTTGACGGCGCCGGTAATATTGAAATCTATGGGCGTGTAACATTCAATGGAACTCCCCATCCACATGCCGTTGACCCAAACGTTGGTCACATACTGGCTTTTTTTGATGGTCAGGAACAACTGCTGGCGGCTCAAATTACTGTCTATCCGAACTCTGCGACGATACCAGTTGTACTTGGGAATGTAGTCCAAGTTCAAAAAATTGTGCTGCTCCTGCATTTGGGCAGCCTCTGTGGGGCGCTGGAAGAACAAATCATATTGTTCTATACGCGGGACAGCCAAATGGATAAGTCCCGGAACAGGTATCCGCCGCGTAAATCTTGCTGGTGGAAAAGCTGTTGTTGTTTGGTCAAATTCCCATTCTCCATTAAGGTCAATTGTCGTTCGGTCTACATGCTGAACCGGAGCCGGAGGCTGACCCTGACCGCCCTGTCGTTGTCCCTGACCCTGACCTCCCTGTCCGAAGGTAGACGCGCATATACAAATACATACGCTAAAAATCACTGAAAAAAATATTCTATTCATTACTATTTATTATTTATTTATTTATTTATATAAAAATTTAAAATTTAAAATTTAAAATTTAATGCTTTCTACCGAGAGATGCATTCCTAACGGAATGCCGCATATACGGGTGGAATGCCTGCTTTCTACCGAGAGATGCATTCCTAACGGAATGCCGCATATACGGGTGGCTACCGAGAGATGCATTCCTAACGGAATGCTGTACATACGGTGGAATGCCTGCTTTCTACCGAGAGATGCATTCCTAACGGAATGCCGCACATACGGGTTGAATGCCTGCTTTCTACCGAGAGATGCATTCCTAACGGAATGCCGCACATATTCCACGCTTGGCGCAATCCCGTTAGGGATTATCTCTCGGTAGAAAAAATTGCGCCACCACCTTCTCAGGCATTCCGTTAGGAATGCTACTTGTAAGAAATTCTTAATAGTTCGATGTTGCAGTGACACAGTGGATTGCGGGTCAAGCCCGCAATGACGCGCCACCCTATCCAAGTCACGCAGCATCCCCTTATTTTTTGAGGCGCCCTTAATAGCATTATGTCTCGGATATCTATTCTCCCTTATTACTTTATTTTGCTTACAATAAGGGAATAAGGGGGGAGAGTCTGGTGTCCGATTTTCTATTAAGGGGGCTTTTTGAAAATAAGGGTCTTGCGAATTGAGTCCACGATGACGCGCTAACGAATCAAGCCCGCAATGACGCGCTACCCCATCCAAGTCACGCAGTGACGACACTTCAGCGCTACTACAAAGTGTCGTCCCTGCGGGACTTTGTAGAGACGTGGCATGCCGCGTCTTCCGCAGGTTAAAACCCACGGTTAATAGAGTGTCGTCCCTGCGGGACTTTACCGTATCGTCATTGCGGGCTTGACCCGCAATCTCCCGTATTGCATCAATGCAAGGGGATACCGGCATACGCCGGTATGACGAGCAGACGTCCATACGAGACTTCTCATCCATGCTGTTAATGATCGTGGTTAAGGTCATACTCTATTAACTATTAACTGAGAACTGAAAACTACTAATATTTTTGCAACAAGTTTAACAATTTTCTATCTAACTGTACTCCATGGAACTGCTCGTATTCGATGTCCGTTCTTCTGGAATTTATCAATCCGAAATCGCCTCGGAAGTTCCACAATCCCCATCCTATGTCGTGTTCTGTAAACAGCGCCAATGTGTCTTCAAACCATGCGAGGAAGACGTCGTGTGGGGTATATCTGAAACATCCACATTCTCCGCAATGCACTCCTACTCCCTTTTTAATGAGGTCGAACCACGGCTGGTAGAACTCTTCGAGCGATGTGCGGTCGTGGTATTTTCCCTTTATCATGCCGGGCCACACTGGTGTTGGCGCTTCGTTCGGGTTTTCGAATACCCAGCCGGCGCGATAGCTCGACAGCTCCATTGGGAAGTAGCCACGGTTGCTTTGCGAAATGTTTAAATCGGCTAACTCGGGCACTGCCGTATGTCCGGCGTCGTTGCCGCTGGCTATCACTATTCTGTCGGGCGAGATACCGTGTATCACGTCTAAACAGCCGATGGCTATTTTTCGGTAAACTGCCGGGTCTAACGACCGGCTTGACGAGTGCTGGTTGTTCATATCGTCCTTGTATAACGGTTCGTTGACAAGGTCGAAGCTCAACTGTTCACGCGGCACGTTCTTGAAACGTCGCGTCCACATTTCCCAGTGTGCATAGAATGCCTGTTGCGCTTCGGCGTCGTCCCAGAGGTTGAACGGCTCGCGGAAGCCGGCATTGATGCAGAAGCCCGGCGCCCTGTGAAGGTTCAGGCTCACGTGCTGACCGTAGCTGATAGCCTTATGTACCAACTCCTCAATAGCTGCCACAGCTTCCTCCCTGAAGATAACTGTTTCTTCGGGGGTGATGTCGACGCCCGAAGCGGGGTCGTACTCAATGTAGCTGGGATACGACAAGGGAATGCGTACAAAATCGAAACCCCAGTCTTGCATCCATTTGAAATCCTGCTCGGTGTTAGCCTCCCTGTTAGGATTGTTCCTGTAGCGGCGCGCCGAAAAGAAATCGGTGATGTTGAAGCCCCGCCAGCGTGGTAAATTGTTCTTCACCGCAGGCGTGCAGGCTGATAAAAGTCCGCCGGGCATGGTTGCTAAAGCAGCTCCGGCAACAGCCGTTTTTAAAAATGTTCTACGATTTGTGTTCATATATACTTAAAATTATACTCAAAGAAAAGGAGGCGAAGCGCCGTGACGCCTCGCTCCTCCAATAAAAAACAATGAGTAGTTACCATCCGTTGTTTTGTGTTAAATTAGGATTTAATAATCGCTCTCTTTGCGGTATAGGATAAAAATACATATTGTCGGTAAATATCCTGTTCTCTACCACTATCGGAGTATATGTAAAGGTGGCGGGGTCGTCGCCGGTTTTTACTATATCTACTCCGCGTATTTCGGTTGTTTCGGGTCCTATTTTCCACCGTCTTATATCCCAGAAACGGTGGTCTTCGAACGCGAGTTCAACCATTCTTTCGTTTCGCAATTTGAGTTTGAACTGCTCGGGCGTCAGCGATTCGGGGAACGCCGGCATGGCTACGCCTCCGCGGGCTCTCACCCTGCGCACAGCTTCTCTTGCCGTTATAGGCAGGTCTTCGTTTGTGAGTTCGAAATCGCCGTAACCTTCAATCACTGCTTCGGCATAGTTGAGCAACACCTCGCTGTAGCGCATCAGCACCCATGTGCGCGTGCCTTGCCCTAATGTATATCCGGGGCGCAGTTCATACGTGCCCACAACATATTTCTTCATGTAATATCCGGTGGGCGATGCAAACGCTGCCGGTTTACCGCTTTTGCCGCCATACCATATCTCAAGGGGCTGACCATAAACTGTGGGCCAAACTTCATTGTTCCGGGCAATGGCATTTTGCAAACGCGGGTCTCTGCCTGCATAAGGATTAGCCGGATTGAAGTTCGGGCACTGTTCCTCGTATCCGCTATTGGGTCTTGCCGGCAACCCGGAGGTCATTTCATAAGCGTCTACCAAGTTTTGCGTTGGCGCGTGCCCCGTGGAGCCGCCACCTACGATACCAATCGGATAGTTTAGCTGTTCGAAATCCCTGCTGTTGGGTCTCAACACGCCAAGTATCAGCTCAGTATTTTGAGCATAGTTCCTGTTCCACGTGTTTGTGAGGTTTGCCAAAGTAGGTATCTGTAAGTTCAATCCGCCCGCGTTAAGCCCGAGTTGTGCAATACTTATCATTTCTCCTGCTGCCTTTGCCGCCCGTCTCCATTTTTCGGGGTCGTTATCGGGATTATGCAGGGGACTTGCAGCATACAGGAGCGCCCTTGATTTCAGCGCCATCGCCGCGCCTTTGGTAGCACGTCCAAGGTCTTGTCCGGTAATTTGAGAAAAAGACGCCGGAAGGACTTCAGCTAAGGCGTCGCACTCGCTGACAATAAATTCAATTATTTGGTCAAAAGAAATGCGGCTCACCGAATTTGCCTGTTCTTCGGTAAGAACAGTGGTTATCAGCGGCACAGCGCCGTAGCGTCGGGCGAGCTCAAAATAGAAGTAGGCGCGCAAAAAACGGGCTTCATACGGATAAAGCCTGTATTGTTGCATGATATTATTATAGTCGGGGTGGGTTTTCAAGTCATCGAACTCTTGTCCTGCCGCTTCCGCCAAAAACATATTAGCCTGCCGTATGCCCGAGAAAAATTGCCAGCCGTCGTCTACCGTGTTCACAGCGCTCCATGCGCCATTGTAAAAATTGTGAACAGCCGACGAGCGGTCTACAAAAACTGCTTCATCGCTGGCTGCCGACCGCAATGCGTCGTCAATAGTTCCATATCGCACAGGGAGATAGGAATATATATTGGTGAGGAACGCCTGATGACGCTCAAAGGTCTCAAATGCAGTCTCTTTCGTGTAATGCGTTGAATCGTCATAGTCCAAAAAATTGCATCCGGAAACAAAGAGCGTGATTATAATGCTTATACTTAATATTTTAGTTTTCATACATTAAACTTTTTAAATTTTAAAACATGATTGAAAATCCGAGGTGAAATGTTTTTAGCGCCGGATAAACAGCTCCGGTAGCTTCCGGGTCTGTCACTTTAATACTGTCGATAGAAAACAAATCAGTGCCGCGTAAAAATAATTTTACGTCTTCCATGCCAAAACGCGCTACGGGGAAGCGATAGTATAACTCGGCATAGCGAAGCTTCAGATAAGAGGCGTCGGCAATAAATACAGAGTTGGGTCTGTAGTTATTGTGACTTTCGGTAGCCGACAGGCGCGGATACTTGGCGTTAACATCCGAAGGACCCGACCAGTAGTCGTCCAAATAATGTTCGGAGATGTTTCCGTTGCCAACCAACGGGAAAAACAGCCCGGGCGTGTTCAGATACGTAGAATAATTGCCTACTCCCTGAAACAGAGCGCTTAAACCTATTCCCTTATATTCAAAATCAATAGTTGCCGAATAATATATTTCGGGCAACATATCGCTGAAACCAATAGCCACCATGTCATTATGGTCAATTCTGTTGTCAGGCGTTTGATTTTTATACTTGAAATCGCCCGGAAAGACCTGTGAGAACGCTTGGACAGGACTTTGGCTTATGTCAGCATGGTCTCTGAAGAAACCCTCTACTTCCAGTCCAAACATTTGTCCTACCGGTTTGCCGGTTTCTTTCAAATGGTTGTATGGTCGCGGCTCTTCGTTCATGTTCACTATTTCATTTCTAACGAACGAAAACTGCGCTCCAATGTTGTATTTGAAATCGCCCGTATTGTCTCCATAGCTCAGTCCGAGTTCTATCCCGCTGTTCTTGACTTCTCCGGTTGCCTCGTATGCATGTGTTGCGCCCACGATGGAAGAAAATGTTCCGGCTCGGCTCACCATTATGTCATACGTTTTATTGCTAAAAAAGTCGGCGTTAAATGATAGTTTGCCTATCAATTGCGCATCGAGCCCGATGTTGAACATCTGCGTTTTTTCGTGCGTCACGCCTATTCCGGGTAGATGTCCTTCCCGTCTGCCCGGGAAGCCGGTGAAGTTTCTGAAATAGAAAACATTGGTGGAGCTGATAAACGGATACTGGTCGAGGTTGTATGTTATGCCGCTGTTTCCGGTCAAGCCGAAAGAAGCGCGCACCTTCATATCATCCAACCATGCGGCGCTTTGCAGAAAGTTTTCCTGACTGACGCGCCATGCTACCCCTACGGCAGGGAAAAATCCCCATTGACTGTCTACCGGCAAATTGCTTGAACCGGAATATGACAGGGCAACGTCAAAATAATAACGATTGTTCAATGCATATTGCCCGAACGCCGTTATATCCTGATGCAGAACGGTGGCATACTGAGTGTTGATACTCTTTTTGTCTTGGCTGTACTTCAGGAATGATGTGAATTTGGTGGTTTCCGATTCTCTCTCAAAGTTTAATTTAAAACTGAGGTTGAAAAATCTATGCAGGCTGGGGGTGCTTGAGGTAAAGCCCAATTCAGGTACTTCGCGTCCATAAATTGTTGTTACCGGCGTTCCGAGCTGTCCGTTTGCGTCAAAACGCGCAACGACCGATTCAGAGAGGAATATTTTGTCGCGTACATCGCGCGACATAGAACCGGCATCGAAGGCTAATTTGCCTTCTATGTTCAGTCCTTCAACTAAAACTTCGAGGTCTTGCCGTAGGGTTATGTCTGCAAACATACCGCGATAGTGATCTGTTGTGTAACCGGTTGAAGAGCTTGCTGCTACCGGATTATCCGGAAATACCGTCGACGAGCCGATTCCCCAAGTGCCGTTCTGGTTGCGCACCGGAAAAGCATTGGACGGAAGGTTGTAGATATTTTGCATCATCTCTGCAGCCGACTGCGAAGCGGGCCGGCTACGCTCGGTGATGCGTCCCAAAACATTGACCTGCATTAACGTACTGCTTGTCACATTTACGTCTAAATTAGTTCTCACGTTGAGAGACGTGCCGGTAAGCTGGGTGTGATAATCCTCATACAGGTTGGTTTCTTTTACCAATCCCCGGTCGGTCATAAGGTTTATAAGCGAAAAATAGGTCGCATTATTATTTCCGCCTCTTGCCGAAAAGTTTAAATGGTCGCGATGTCCCATGCTTCGAAGTGTTTCGTCCATCCAGTTTACATCCGGAAACAAATACGGATGATTTTGGTTTGCATAAGCGTTAAGCTCTGCTGAGGAGTATCTTGGCGCCAATCCTTCGTTTGCCAAACCTTCATTTACTGCTCCGGCATACGCTGCGGCGTTGGCAAATGCCGGCAAACGGGTAGGAGAAGCAAAACCGTGTTGGTAGGACACATTTATTTTTGTCCCGCCCACGTGTCCTCTCTTAGTTGTCACCAACAGAACGCCGTTAGCGCCTCTCATGCCGTATAACGCCAATGCTACCGCATCTTTGAGGATGGTCACATTTTCAATCTCTTCCGTTACCAACGAGCTAACAGGTCTTTCTATTCCGTCTACCAACACAAGCATCGAATGGTTGGCAAGCGAGCCTATCCCTCTGATATACATCGTTGGGGAGCCCTCGCCTATGTCGCCATACGTTGTGTTCTGCAATACAGTAAGACCGTTGAGCCGTCCGTAAAGCGTGTTGGCGGCGTCAATAGACGGGCGGCTGACTAACTTGTCGCCATCGACTGTAGACGTAGCCATAGACGAGCCCGCAGAAGGCGTAACGGGAGTGTTTTCTTGTTCGTCAATAATCTGTGCGTCCGCGCCAAAGGCTAAGAACACAGAAAAAATGAACGTCAAAAAAAGATATTTTTTATATTTTATTATGATATTTTTCATATTATCTCTACATTAATTAACTATAAAACTACTATAAAACTACAAACTACCATCCCGGATTTTGGATTAGTCCGTAATTTTTGTTTATTTCTACCGACGGGAAGGCGCTTAAAAACCATCTTCTGTCCCATGTTCGCTGCCAGTAGCGCGAGGGTAATTCCTCGAGCCTGTATTCGAAGGATACTAAAGGGTCTTCGGTTGGGTCGAGTACGAACAGTTGTACGCGGTGTAGGGGTCTTGTAAAAATATCGTCCCTTTTCCATCTAATCATATCAAACCATCTTACTTGTTCGTAAGCGAGTTCGCACACGCGTTCGTTGAGGAGCGCATCAATAAACTCTTCCTGCGTGTGTCCGCGCGTCATGGGTCCTACTCCAACTCTGTCGCGCACGGCGTCAACGTATTCGTAAGCACTGCCCATGTCGCCCGTCATTGCAAGCGTTTCGGCATAGCCCAGGTATAGCTCCGCCATGCGCAGATAGGGCCACTGAAGGGGACGCCCCGCCATTTGAAGCAACGTTGGACGATTCGAATTATCAGAATCCATGCCGCCATCCAATATGAACTTGCGCATACGCATGCCGTTCTTAAAAGATTGATGTTGTGCTAGCCACATATTATGTATGCCCTGAGGAATAGGAGGGTCGCAATCGGGGCAAGCCTCGTGTACTTCTATGCGTTCGAAACCCAGGTACAAATCTCCGTTAAGCGCCACTGTTTCATACAAGCGCGGGTCTCTGTTGTCGTAGGGATATTTAGGGTCGAAATCCGTACCGTCTTCATCTATCCCTTTTCCGCTCTTCATGGGGAATGCGTTCACCAATTCCTGAGTAGGACCTGAGCCGCCCCAGTCGCCCAATGTTCGCATATAGTGCACCCAGTCATTATTTCGGGGGTTATTTCCGGTGAGCATGTGCACCTGTCCTCTGAATGAAACCACTGTTTCGCCCGTATTTCGGTCTAAATATGCGCTTTGCCAGTTTCGTCTGTATTCCGCCACGTCGTCGCGGTGGTTAGGCTGCAGCAACGCAAATCTTCCGGCATTTTCATTAAAGAAATCTTCGTGAGCCTGCCGCGCTCTTTGCCACATTTCGGGCATATAGCTTCCATACCATGTTAAATGGGCGGTAGATGCTTCGCCATCCATGTAGGGTTGGTGGTCGTTGAAGAGGGGGCTTGCTGCAAACAACAGTACTTTTGCTTTTATACCCTTTGCGGCTGCGCGGGTCAAACGTCCATCCCAAGTTGAAACCTCGTCGGGGTGCAATGTCCAGTCCAAATCTTCGGCAGCCTGGTCTAACAGTTCTACTATATTGTTTACAGTTTGCAAGGCTGTCAGTCTCGGCTTCTCTTCCACTGCTTGGAGGTCTTCGGCAGAATATGCTTTGTCTATCCATGGCACTCCTCCAAAATGACGAAAGAAGTCAAAGTAATGAATCGCAATTATTATCTTTGCTTCAGCCTTCATACGCGTCTTTTCAGCATCGCTCATCTGGTCGGACGGCACGCGGTCAATATTTTGTATGAAAAGGTATGAGCGCCTTATGCCTAACCAGTTATCATTAGTTTTACCCATATAACTGTATTTTGTGCCCGGCTCGGTACTTTCTCTTGAAGCGGAAATATCGCCGGGATAATACAGCATTACGCCGTTAAAATCCGAAAGTTGCCAGGAATGGTTAAGGTCTGTAATACTTTCCAAAATGTCCTGGTTTAGTTGACCGTTTGCTCCTACCTGAGCTGGCGTGGGCCAATGTCCGCGATTTCCCCAGTAAAGGTCTCTGAGGTTCAATCCGTATGGCAAAGTCTGATAGGCTGCCCACAATGTTCTTCGGGCGAGATCGGCGTCGGCATAAATATCGTCAATAGTTATATCCCCTGACGGCGGTTTTTTCAATAAATCGTCGCCAAAGTTCAAATCCTGACAGGAAAAAATCAAGCAGAACAAAGATATAACAAAAATAAATCCTGAATTTTTTATCTTATTGAATATCATAACTAATAATTTTTTTTGTGATTAAAAACTAACATTTACTCCAAAATTAAACACCCTCAACAGCGGGTATTGATATCCTCCTCCGGCTGCTTCTGGGTCAAATATCTTAATATAGTCAAATGTGAGCAGATTTTGCCCTGAAACGGATACGCGCAGATTATTTATGCCGAGGCGTCTAAGCGATTCGCCACGGAAATTGTATGCTATTTGCGCATTTTTTAGCCGCAGATATGATGCATCCTTTAACCAAAGGTCAGAATCGGCATAATTATTTGGTCTGTGCAGGAAGGACAGGCGCGGCGTTGTAGCCGTTCCCTCGCGTTCGGGCGTCCAATATTCTTCAGCCATGTATTTCATTACGCTACGGTCTGCTGTTACTCCAAAGGGCATGCGATAGTGCTCGCCCATCCAGCGCGACACGCGTGATGCGCCTGCCCACATCATAGTGAAGTCAAAGTTTTTGTATGTGAAACCCATATTAATACCGCCTGATAGCTGGGGCCACCGCGAAAATCCTATAGATCGCATATCGTCGGAGTCTATCTCACCATCATCGTTCAAATCCCTGTATTTCACATCGCCGGGCCTAAGGTCTATTCTGTGGTCGGGTAGGTCGCCCCTGTCCAAATCCGCCTGAGTAACAAAACCTTCATGTATATGTCCAAAATGCGAATCAATAGGAAGTCCCGTCCTGTGTAAATAGTCCCAATCGCGTGGCACTTCGTCTATAAAGACTATCTTACTCTTTGCAAAAGTAATATTAACTCCTATGTTATATCTGAAATCGTTAGAACGCTGGCTCCACCTTAGCGCGCCTTCTACCCCCTTATTTTCGGTTTCGCCCATGTTGAGAACCGGCACATTTATCGCAATGTGAGTAGGCGTTGTATTGCGCTGAATTAAGATGTCCGTCCTGTTTTCAATAAAATAGTCAAACGAGCCGGTAAGTCGCGAGCCCAAGGCGGTGAAATCCAGTCCATAGTTCTGTTTTCGCGCCTTTTCCCACGTTACAGTTTCGTTGCCCATTCGTTCCTCGTGTGCATGGGGCTGGTTCTGATTCGTGTTAAGACCGAAATTGTATTGTCTTGCTCCCAAAGGGTTGTAAGCATCTGCCAAGTAGTAAAATCTGCCGCCACCATATCTGTCGTTCCCTACAATACCATAAGAAGCTCTGAGTTTCAAATAGTTCAGGAAGTCAATTCCCTGCAAAAAGCTCTCCTGCGAAATTATCCAGCCCACAGAGAAAGCGGGGAATACTCCGTAACGGTGGTCGCGGTGAAAATTTTCCGAGCCATTGTATCCTATGTTGAAGTCAAAGAGATACTTTGTGTTGTAGTCGTATGTGAGACGTCCTACTAGTCCGACATATCCTCTTGGCACTGAAGCAAATGTGCCTCCGGGATACTGATTAAGCGACTGGTTGTACAACGCGAGCGCCGACACATTGTGTGGCCCAAACCTGCGCGCATAGCTCAGGCTACCTTCCAGATACCAGTCTCTTCGTCTTGAATAAGTTTGCCCGAAGCTCAGATGCGGCTGTCCGTCGCGCATTTTTCGAAAAAACAGTTCATTGGTATCCGGGTCGCGGTGCGCCGTGTAATATGGTTCAGATTTATTGCGTGTTATATTGTGCCCGAAAGTGTTATTGTAAGCTCCTTTTGCCATGAATGACAATCCCGGAATCAGCATATCCAATCTTTGGGTCAGGGTAACATCCATGTTTACAGTGTTGGATGTGCTTTGTACGTATCCTCTACCGTAAATTGTTTCGAACACATCGCCGTTCTCAAGATCTGAAATCATAACATTCGTTTGGTGCGCTCTGACGTGTTTTCCTTCGTAAAGCCCTACTCCCGCAAACGGCAACCCATATTGGAGTTGCAGCCAAAAATTGTTTGCGCGCGCCTGCGGCTCGTGTCGCACCTCGGTTCTGCCTCCCAAATTTACTCGCAACAAAGTGGTTTCGGTAACATCAACATCTATATTAGCGCGGTAATTATACCTGTTGAACGTCCAATTGGCTTTATAGATGTCATCATAACTGTTAAAAATACCATCCTGCGTGAGAACACCAACAGAAGTGAAATACCTCACTCTCTCAGTTCCGCCCGATACATTTATATTGTGTTGCGTTTGCAACGCGCTTTTTTTCATAAACATATCTACCCAGTCCGTGCTTGGATATAGCAGCGGGTCAGACTGTGTTCTAAACGCGTCTAAAAGAGGTTGTTGGAAAGTAACGCTCTCCGGGAGTACGCCGTCGTTAATCCTCGCCTCGTTATGCATACTCGCCCACGTGTAGCTGTCTACATACTTCAGCACGCGCATTGGGTTCTGAACTCCCACCGATGACGATACTGAGATTCTGGCTCGTCCGGCGTGTCCTCTTTTTGTTGTCACCATGATAACGCCGTTGGCGCCTCTCACACCAAAGACCGCAGTCGCCGATGCGTCTTTGAGTATTGAAATACTTTCTATTTCATTGGGGTCTAACTGAAAGAAGTCGCGCTCTACTCCGTCTACCAAGAACAATGGTCTCGACCTGTCAGAGTCTAATGAGCCTTGCCCCCTGATGAAGATTGTAGGGTCGTCGCCTCCGGGTTGCCCGGAGAACTGTATTGCCGACAGTCCTGACAGGTTTCCTGCGAGCGCGTGCGCCACGTTTGGCACCGGCGCGCTCAACAGTTCGTCTGAGCCTATTGTTGAAACAGCTCCCGTTAGAGTGACGCGGCTTTGAACACCGTAGCCTATCACTACCAATTCTTCAAACTGCTCGTTGTCTTCATCCAACTGAACGTCAATAACCGTTCTGTTGCCCACTTCGTGTTCCTGAGACGCGAACCCTACAAAAGTGAAGACTAATGCGACCGACCTGTTGGGGATTTCGATTGAATATACTCCGTCTGAGTTTGTTACTACCCCTACCGAGCTCCCCCTGATGTAGACGCTTGCTCCCGGCAATGGCTCTCCTTCTGCGTCTACTACTCTCCCCGTAATCCTTATTTCCTGGCTGCTCTCTGCGACTGTCGCCTGAGGCGCTGAGGCAGGTGCAGGTGGCGGCGGCGACGATGTACGGGATACCACTATTTGCCTGTCGGAAATTGTAAAGCTGTTGTTCGTGTTTGCAAACAATGCCCTAAGGATAGCGTCTATGGTCTGATTTTGCATATTTACAGACACTTTCCTGTCCAAGTCCAAAACTCCGTCATAATAGAAAAAGATGAACTCACTGTTATTTTCGATTTCCGAAAAGACCTCCCTGACTGTCTTATCCTGCAGGTTGAGGGTCAATACAGTGGTCTGGGAATAACTGCTTGTCGCTAAGCAAATTCCGCATCCAAAAACTATCAAGAAAACAGACATCCTCATTGTTAAAATGATTTTTTGGTAAAAATTATTTTTTGTTAAACTAAATTTTTTATATATTTGCATAAAAATAATATTAAGTTATTTAAATTTCTAAAATACTGATTTTTAAAATTTTATTATTTTCAACCGGAGCGATACCTCTAATATCATCCGGTTTTTTTATTAACTTATCACAGCTTCCGGTAATAATCCATAGTTCACCGTTAATCTTTTTATAGCTCACTATTTCTTGTTCACTGTTCGCTGTTCATTGTTCACTGTTGTTCATTCTTTGGCTTTCTCCATAGGCATCCATTTTTTAAGGTTTATAATTTACGATAAATTTGTCGCCCTCGATATTGTACTCTATCGGGGCTGTTTTGCTGATTATTGCCAGCACTTCTTCGAGGTTTTCCTTCAGGTCAAGCTTTCCTGAGCATCTTATTTCTGATACTGCCGCTCCGGTCACTATTTGCCTTCCGTAGTACCTCTCCAAGCGCTTCAAAATCACGTCCAACTGTTCGCTCTGGTACATGTAGAGCCCTTGCGTCCACGACGTATATCTTTGTATGTCATCAACGGCTCTGACGGACGTATTTCCGTCTACATCCTTTTCATACACCCTGTTAGGCGTTAACATTACGTTGTCGCTGCCGGAGGAGACTTTTACCGCCCCCGACACGAGCGCCACCCTGCTCTGATGGTCTGCCGCGTGCGCCTGAACGTTGAACCTTGTACCGGCAACCTCAATTTGGAGGTCGTTAGTACGAACAATGAAAGGCCTGTGAGTGTCGCGGGCAACGTCCAAAAATATTTCGCCGTTGACATAAATCTCACGCCTTTCATCATTAAATTCGACAGGATAGACAAGTCTCGTGCCGGCGTTTACCCATATCCTTGTACCGTCGTGGAGGGTAAGCACGGTGTTTTTCCCGTGTGGCACTATCAGCTGGTTGAACGCCGCCATATCGCTACGCGATACTTGCTGGGCTCCGGCATGTATTCCCGCCGAATCGTAAACGATTTCGGCGCCATGCAGCAGAAGCGTCTTTTGGTCAGACAGGTGCAACTGAATTTCATCCGTATTATAAAATGTATCCACCTGACTGCCTACGAACGCCATAATATCGCTTTCTGTAGCGCCCTCTCCGGCATCGAAAAAGACTGCGCGCAGCATCAGCAACACGGCTATACTTGCAGCTACCGCCGCTGTCCATGCCAACTTTCTGCGCTGCGTATATCTTTGCGCCAGAAATATTCGCGCCGCATCTATCCGTTTTTGTATCTTAGCCCACAGCATCGCTACCTCTATGTCCGAAATTTGAGATTCTACTACATCTTCGAGAAACGTCTGGGCAGCCAGATATTCAGCAGCCTTCTCAGGATAATAATCAAGGAAACAGTCCCAAAACTCGACGCTCTCTTCGGTAGGCGCCTCGAAAGAAGCCACGAAAAAGTCGTCCTGAAGAAAGTCTTCGAACCGGTATCCTGAATATTTATCTTGTCTTGTCATCCTTAAAAAAATATTTAAAATTTATCGCTTATATATAAAGGACGATTAAGTTTCGATTTTATACCCTCCTTTTTGAAAAAAAAATGCATTTTTTTGAAAAAAAATTGAAAAAATTTTTGAGCCGATCTGATTAATAAGCTGATTTATTGTTTTTTAAGCCCTTTTTGAAAAAATCATTTTTTTTGAAAAAAAATTGAAAAAAAAATTTTTTTTTGATTGGGGGGGGATTGATTTCCACAAAAAGGCGACCTGAAATTTTTTGTAGTTTCGTGCATTTTTTTTTGCAGGTTTGAAAAAAGGTAGTACCTTTGCGTTAATTTTTTTAATTTTAAATAACGATATGGCGTTGAAAGAAGAATGGAATTGTATCAAAAACCCGGTAATCAGGGTTAACAAGGAATTGAACAAGTACAATAGTATGCCGGTTTTTCAGAAAAAACTTGATAGGGCAAATGAATTTTTGGCTAAATGTCCGCCTCCTAAAGAGTTTTGTAATGTATGAATTTAGCAAGATATTGAAGAAACCATGACCATCTATCTAAAAATCAAGTCTCTATCCAAACGCCGTCCACACATAGACCGCGTGTCGTTCGTTATTGAAGATAACGCTTGTATTACCACGTCAAATGCTCTGATTGAGTACATTGTGCGCTGCAATGTAGACGAATACAACAAAAAGACCGTAGACGCTCCGCTTTTTACGTATTTAACCAACGACATGCTTGCCAACGGCGCAAAAACCGGAAAAATAGGTTTCAACGACCGGCGCTACGAAAACCAACAGAACATGGAAGAAGCAATAGAAAATGCCCTTACATGCTTCAATGATGGAATATTCAAGTTGTTTATCAACGATCTTGAAATAGGTTTCGGCGAGCCGGTAAGCCTGAAAGAAGGCGATGAAATAACCTTCATACGGCTGACAATGCTGACAGGAAGGATGTTTTAGAGTTAAGAGTTAAGAGTTAAGAGTTAAAAAAACTATATCAATCCGTTATCTTTAAGAATTTCAATAACCTGCTCTGTTGTGAGGTCTGTAACGTCGGCAATTATCTCTATTGAGTAACCTTTGTTGAAACCTCTTATAGCAGCGTCAATCTTTTCATCTGCACGTCCTTCTGTGCGTCCTTCAGCGCGCCCTTTTTGCAAACCTTTTGCTTCGCCTTTGAGTTCGGCTGTTTGTATTTCGGTTTTTCGTGCTGCCTGTGCTATCACTTCTGCTTCGTATTCTGCTTTCTCTTGTGGCGTCATCTTCATCATATCCAACTTTTCGCCTGCCGCCTGTATGCCTGCCGCAGTAAACTCGCTTTTTACAATGGAGTTTTTTAATACATACACCCACTCGTCAAATTTACTCTTCGACGGCTTTTTGGGAACAAATGCCCTGCTTCTGAATTGTTTTTTCCGTATTCGCTCGTATTCTTCCTCAAAATTGTTGGGAAGTATCAGAAAATATTCGGGATGTATGCCGATGGGAGCATCTGCATTGGGGTTTACCTTTTGCGAAAAGGGTATCACCTCGTCGTAATGAATGCCTTTAAACTCGTTAATATTTGCGGTGAATACGTATTCGTCTTCCGCACCCAATTCATAATAGGAAATGTTTATAGAATAGACCTTTTTGATGTCAAACTTTTTACCTGTATTTATCTGTTCCACAACAGCCTTGCAAGCGTTGAAGAGGATTTTGCCCATGAAGTCGACCTTGTCTAAATACTGTATCTCAAAAACGGCTAACTCGCCATCGTCTATCTTTGCCTTCAAATCCAAACGAGTTATCTTACCCGTCTGTCTTACATTCCTTACTTTCCCCGTTTTCCCTTTTTTGGCTTCTATGGTTGCTGGGATTGTAGGACTGCCTTCGCTTTCCAAAACTTCTGTCACCGTAACCGGTCTTTCGAGCAACTCGGTCAAGAAACCGCTCAAGATGTCGAAATTTGCCTTGTCACGCAGAATGCCCTTGATAGCGTAATCAAATGATATAATCGTACGTTCCATTTTTCCGAAATATTTTAAAAATGCAAAGTTACATCATTTTTTTTGAAAAACAAGAAAAAAATAAAAAAAGTTGTTTTTTCATCTCTCAAACGGAATTTCTGTTTGCCGCTCTGGCAGCAATTTGAACGACCGGCGATGATACGGAGAAATACCATAGTTTGCGATAGCTGTGCGGTGCGACCGCGATGGACACCCCTTATTTTTATCCCATTGATAATGAGAATATTGTGATGCAAGCGAAAGCATATAGTCGTCTCTAAATGTTTTGGCTAAAACAGAAGCGGCAGCTATCGAATAGTATAATGTATCGCCCTTAACTATTGTTTTATACGGGATGCCTGAATAGCTGATAAAATAATTGCCATCTACGATAATAAACCCCGGACGCACCTGTAGTTGTTCTATTGCTTTATTCATAGCACATACAGACGCTTTTAAAATGTTTGTATTGTCTATTTCGCTATTGTCGCAAGATGCTACCGACCAGGCTATTGCTTTTTGCATTATTTCGCTACGTAAGCTATATCGCTGTTTCTCAGTTAGTTTTTTTGAATCTGTTAGTGTATCATGCTCAAAGTCGAACGGCAACACAACGGCAGCCGCAAACACCGGTCCGGCAAGACAGCCCCTGCCAGCTTCGTCGCATCCAGCCTCCATAAGAGAATTTTGAAAATAACACTTCATTAGTTTTCAGTTTTCAGTTTTCAATCTGCAATTATCAATCTGCAATTATCAATCTGCAATTATCAATTATCAATTATCAATTATCAATTATCAATTATCAATTATTTGCCCCTCTTTTTCAATAGTATAATCCTTGTTATATCTATAAATTTTAAAATTTGTATTCCTGTGTCCGCCTCCGAGCTCATTCCTTTGGAAGTGAAAATCAGACTGTATCAGTTCAACTCTATGTTTTGAAATGCAGTTATTAATGTTTTCGCCGTATTTCATCAATGCCGAGCCGAAAAAGAATGTAACATCGTAGCCCAGAAAAGCAAATTGATAGGGAACAGGAGAAATCACGCCGATGCCGGTAGATAGCGTTGGCTCGGTGTGGTAAAGATTTCTATATTTTTTTATAAAATTTTTAACCTGGGGATTATCGTGATCAATGAAAAAGCCGGTAGGATAACGAAATTCAAGTGTG
>Ga0099364_10003695_pt1 | contig 23605 bp, 27 predicted proteins | sample TergutTh196P3_FD_73070 | JGI IMG/M metagenome (GOLD analysis project Ga0099364, IMG submission 73070) | Microcerotermes parvus P3 segment gut microbial communities from Pointe-Noire, Republic of the Congo - Th196 P3 | ecosystem: Host-associated > Arthropoda: Insects > Digestive system > Gut ...
TAACAGTATACACTTTCTTCTCAGCGCGCGCTATTCAAGGACACTGTTCTCGGCGGTTCGGGGACAGCGCGCGGCGGCCGGTTTGGGGCGTTGGGACGCGGCGGAAACACTTAATCCATATGTGTTTTTGGCCTAGGGTATCAATTGCATGTGAATCATTGTCAATTAAAAAATTCACTGCATTCTTTGTATGCTCTCTGATTTTTGAACGGATATAATTTATCTGATTGATATCTGAAATGCCAATTATAGAAATTTCTGAAAACAATTTTGTTTTATAAGCTCCACTTAATGATTTTTCACTAAATGTATTTGCTGTATCGAGATGCGAAATATATCCAACACCTTTGATACTATAAACAAATTTCAAAACTTCTCTGCTAGTTTCAAAAGATCCATCTTCTAAATTAAGGAGATGCTCATCTAGCCAAGTTTCTATTTTTTCTTTTGAAGTATGCGAATCTTCAAATATTCCTACAACATGATGTTTGTCTGCACAAGAAACCTCTATTCCAAGCAAAATTTCTGGAAAAACTTTTCTAGGTTTTAGCGGATGCAAATATTCTATTGTTTTCTTTAGCTTTGGAATCCCAGCAATGGTATGATGATCCGTTACAATGACCATTGATATTTCATTATTCAGAATTGAATCAGCAAGTAATAAAAAAGATAATAACTGTTTTCGGTCGCTAAAACCCTGCAACAAATCACCATCTAAATCATCAAAAGCAAAGATGGGCGGAAAAACTTTTCGCTCACAACATATATCATATATTTCTTGTGCTGTTTTTTCTTTATAAGTTCTCATGCTCCAATTCTCAAATAATTGAAAATCGTGCGACTCTGGCGTATGCAGATGAAAACAAGTTTTATGAAATACTCCGTATTTGCATTTTTCAGACACAATTGCTGTATATGCTCTATGCTCTTCTATAAATCCTTTATCCATTCAACTATCCCCTATTTTGCGAAAACAATAATTAATTGCATATGTCGTTATTTTATCATACTAAAACATAGATTACCATAACATTCCTAGAGCTTAAAATACCACCCATTGAGAAATCAATTAAATGAGCGGCCTTATACATATGACAATCCGCGCAACCAGCTACGCTGCGCTTTCTATCATCCTCATCATTTCACATAGAGTTTTTTCGGAGTATAGCAGCCTGCGGATACGCATTAAATCGGTCTGTGAAAAGGGAATCTCTCCGCTTAACTGCTTTGAAAGAATCTCGGCAGATACGCCCATCAATTTAGCAAACGAGGGGATTGTATTCCGTGTTTCAAGAATCTTTGCATGCAAAAACTCATATTTATATTCCCCGCACATTTCCATTCCCCCAATATTTTGGCTGACATTCAATTATCGAACAGGTTTGTCTGCATATATTCCGATTCTTTGTGCGGTGTCACCACTGCCATTTCCAGAGCCGGGCCGACCCGGTCGAGAACTGTCTGCATGAATTCACTATCCCGCAGCCATGTTTCAATCTCGCCCCGCTGAAGAATGACTGGCATTCTGTCATGAAGCGGTTCAACGCTTTTATTTGCGGCAGTAGTGAGAATCGTAAATGCATCATATTGACTACCGTCATCCTTGGTAAAGGTGTTGAATATACCAGCCATAAAAGCGATTTCCTGACCGGGCGGGGTGAAAAGATATTTTTCTTTCGTTGTTTTGCCATCTGCCCGTTTCCATTCATAGAACCCAGCACTCGGAACAACACATCGCCGTTTGAAAAGTGAATCGCGGAACATGGGTTTTTCGGATGCAGTTTCAGTACGCGCGTTGATGATAACGCCTTTACCGTCCCACTTTGGGAATCCCCATCGCATAGGTAAATTTTTTATTTGATTATCATCCCAAACAGTAGCAACTACAAGGTCGGTCGGGTAAATCTCGCCTGATTTGACTGTGCCATCTGGCGCAGCTCGGCAATATCATCTGAAAATTGAAACCTGCCGCACATTGTCTTCACCTCCGGCTAGAGTTAATCATCCAGCGAGTCGCTGACATCGTTTATCTGTGCCGCTGCATCCCAATCAGCCGGCACCCGCGACGCCGGGACCTCAACGAACCATTCTTCTAGAAAATCATCATACCACACGGTGCTTACTTTAGTGCGCCCGGTTTCATCGCCGCCCCAGCTAACTCTGCACTCGTACCGGAACCCGCGGCCTCCTGCTTTACGAGATACCGCGCGCTCACAGAGTACAACCTTATCCACAAGTACCTCATCATCGCCAAACGTGAAGGATATGGGCTTCATCGGGGCAGGTATCTGCTTGCGCTCATGCTTTGACATGTATTTTGTTATGGGGTAAATCGGCACCTTTACATACTTTTTCATACTCGTCCCTCATCAGTACCATCCTGACGGAGCAAACCGCTGGTTAGCTTTACTGCCAAGCCCGGTTAATAACGGGTCTACCAGTTCGATGCTCCTGCGTACGCTGTGCTTCCACCTGTCGTTTATCCCGTCTACGCAATCAGCCAATGCAATCCGCTTTTCACGGCGTATCGCGTCGAGCTCAAAGGAGAGCTGATACACGTTGGTATTGAACATCAAGTCTTTTCCGCGGAGCGTTACCTTGCGGACGCCATATTTCGTTTTGCCGTACACCATAAATCTTTTGTGGAATAGCTGTAATGCCGTCTCTGCGAAATCCACATCTAAATTGGATGGCGTTTCCATCGGGCATTGATAAGATTCGTTCTCTATATTGCCATCCTTCACATATGTCACAGAAATTTCCACGGTGCGGGGGACAACCTTATGCGCCCGCATCCGCTGGCATACTGATGAAGCCATAACATGCGACATAACGTGTACCTGCTCTTCCTCCGTCATATCATAAGGGGTTGTGCTGCCATTGCCGATGCTGCGCATCGGCGGCCCGCCGTCCTCAGATACCAGTGGGGCGTTATCCATGCCGGTAGCCTTGATGTAATGGTCTATGCCGACTACCCCGAGCAATTTTTTTAAACGGTCAGGCCCATACTCAACCAGTTCGCCCAAAGTATAGATATATCGGGAGTTTAACTTTCTCTTAGTAGCGGCGCCAATATAAATCAATTCTTCTACCGGCAAAGCATAAACATGTTTTTGCCAATCGGTATCCTCGGGAGATTCCCGTAAAATCCACTTGACACCGTTTGCCCCGGCAGTATCGCAGGCGAGCTTTGCAAGTGAGAAATTCCATGATATGCCGATGCTCAGATTCAGGCCATATTCTTTGGGAAATCTCTCGTGCAGCTCACGGACGATGGCCTCCACGCCCTTGATAGACCGGGCGCCGCCGCCATATAAATGAGCCGTTCCGGTAATATCGGCGCTCATCCCGTCACAGCCAAATGGAGCGGTCACAGGCGTATAGTTGCCCATGAAGTTGTAAAAATCCTTTGAAGTGCGGTCATACAACCGATATACCGGAGGCAATGACGCCAAGTTATTGCACAGTTTCCTCGCTTCCATCAGCGAACTTCCGGTCTGAATATTATATTTTTTGGCAGCTTTGTTCTTACTAAGCACAATCCCGTGCCTTGCCTCTTCATTGCCGCCCACAACCATAGGAACATCCAGCAACTCAGGGTGATAAATCAGCGATGAATACGCGAAATGCCCGTTGACGTCAGCGTGGACCACGAATCTATCGTGCTGTTGCGGCATGGAATCACCTCCACTTGAAACCAATCGTTTGGGATTATCATTGTATCACCCGAAATCATGTTTGTATATTGGCGTTATTCACAAATATTGAAATGATTATTCATATATATTGAAATATCGTACCAAAAAAAAACGCGTGAAACTCTATTTACATCGATAATATGGGCGATTGCTTTTCATCTAAATAAAGCAATCGCCCTTTTATTTCCAAAAATCAAATAGGAGCTGAGAAAATTGATAGGAAACTATGGCACACGGCGAAACGGCGGCAATAAATCGCCGTTGGCGCCGTTTAGGGGAACTACCCCACGCGCTCTCCCGCCGCAAAAGGTGTACAACAACAGGTCACCGCTTTGTATCGGCTGCCCCTACCCCCGGCATGGGCTTTCCTGCTGGAGCAAAGGCAATGAAAAATGCCTGCGCGCCGACATGCAGGAGCTGGAAGCAAAATGGCGGGAGGATAGGCAGAAGAAAAAAATCGTATAGGAGATATATTAATTACCGCAATCATTAGTACATTTGGTGATAGATATATATATTAAATTCCTTTATTATGTGTTTGGCAAAGGCCGGAAGGAGGAAAAAAACAATGGTAGAAACCCGCGGTATCACCGTAAAAGTGCCGGTCCCCCTGCAAGAGAAAGCGAAGCAGGAGGCCGAAGCAAAAGAGCAGACCATGTCCCAATTTATCGAACTCGTACTTGAATTTTATTTTAACAGAGGGGATGAAAAAGAAATGAACGGAAATAAAAGGACTCTGGCGTTTCAGGTAAGCGAAGAATTCTACACTGAAGTACAGGCGTATGTCAAAGCTAAAAACATGAAGCTCAAGGATTTTGGCATCGCCGCCATGCGCCGCATGATGACTGAAGAACCTGCCGCAGACTCTGATACGGCTGCTTCGCCCGACGAGGAATAGTACACCCGTGACGAACCCCGCTGAAATCAGCGGGGTTCGTTATATCATCAGAAAAACAAAAAAATATGCCGGAGGTTATAAAAATGCCAACTCTTAACGAATTGATTGAAAAAATGGAGCCACAGAACATCCGCGACAAGTCGCTCATCCGAAAATGTATTGACGGGCTAACAGTATACGCATCCCAACAAGCCCAAGCAGACGCCATGTCCTCAAAAATCCCGGAGATGCGCACTCTCATCGAAAATCTTGCCGCCTATTGGGGACTTGACGATGGCAGTATAGAAAACAGTAAAAGAGATTTCTTAGAACCTTTTGAGAAGAGCATTAAAGCTGCAATGCAAGGGGCAGAGCTGGACAATGGATACCAGCATAGCGCCGCCGTCATTTATGGCTTATACCGCTATGGCGAGGACATGGTATGCAGTCAGGGAGATATTGCCAAAGATTATATCTTGTCAGCGAGCGAGTTGATGAAAGAAATTTCATCTGCGTGGGATTTTGAATCGCATGTATTGGATGACCTGACTGCACGGCTGGAAGCCGAAGTGCAGAGTTTCAGTGAGCCCGCAATGGGCGGAATGTAGCATGGATATATCCCGTACATATTTTTTAATGGAGGTGTACATATGCACGAAATCATCATCCACGAAGTAAGCAACAGCGACAACAGCAAAACCACCTACCTGAACAGCAGCTTGAAGTTTCCCATGTCCAAAGAAGATATCGAAAGAGCTTTATCTGGCGCAGACATTGACAATCCATGTAACGTATTTGAGTATACTTTTCGGATGGACGGATTAAACAGCACAATTACCGGACCTCAAAAAGTAGACAACCTCAACTCTCTCGCCACTTTACTTTCCGGCATGTCAGAGTATGAGCGCGTAAAACTTGAAGGCGCGGCAGTACTCAGAAATTGTCGAACGATTCAAGACTGCACTAAACTGTTGTACAACCTTGACAGTTTCGAGCTTACACCGGATGTGGGCGACCATGAATCCTACGGCCAATATTTTGCCAAAATCAACCTCACTAATTCATTGAAAGACATTCCCGCGGAGATAATGGAGCATTTTGACTACAGGAAGCTTGGAAAAATGATGCTGGATGAAAGTGAGAATGTATTTATAAAAGGCCATCGCATCCGCGACACAGGTCGGGAATTGCGCGAACCCGACCTCGAAAGAGACCCTCTCGCCTGCTGCCTAAAGATACGGCTCTGTTCCGATGAAAACCCGGACGGTGTGTGGATAAAGTTCCCGCTCCGTGATGAAAACGAAACATCCACTGACTCTCCCGTACATACAGACGAAATGAGGGTTGCGCTTACAAGCCTAAAAGCGGATTCGCTTGACAGGTGCCGTGCTGTGGAATGTATCAGCGAATATCCCGGAATCGAACGATGCTTTGAAGCCCACGCCGGCGAATTGCTTGCCAACCTTATTTGGAAGGCTCAGAACTTCGGCTGTGCCGAGGGCGAACTAAGCCAGTATGCGAAAGAGAAAGGCTATAAAAAATTTGCCGCCGTGTTGGAATACGAGAAGTGTTCGAATCTTGACTTTGCCGTGGACATCACACAGAACCTCAATTGTTATGATTTCGCGCCTGATATTGAAACCTATGGTGAAAGCTACCTGATAGAAAAAGGCGTCGATTGTACTATAGCCTCTTGCTTTAGGCTCGAGCCAATCGGTGAATTTCTCTCAATCATGAACGACGCTGCAACTAATTCAAATGGCGTTATTTCCCGCAATGATAATGAATTTACATATGATTACTACCAGCCCAAGCAGGAAGTACCGGTGATAAAAGATACCATCCGGCTATTTTGCCCGCTTGAAATCAAGACCGACGCCGACAGCGCGCTTGGCGAAGAATACAGCGAATACGAACAAGAATCCGATTATGCTGTGATTCCAAATCATGTTGCCGGAAGCTATGAGGATGAAATCCTCGCCGCTATCGAAAAAAACATGAGCGCCCCCGATGAACTTGAACGCGGGTTGGCAATATACATTAACAGCGACAGCAGTCTTGCATCCAAAGTATACAGCATCAAACCATCGGTAGAGGGATGGAACAGCGAATTGTGGGGAGTGGTGAATATAGAAACCACGGAGGACTTAACCCCGCAGGAAATGGCTGAATTAAAAGACGAATGCCTCGGACAACTCAGTGATGGCTTTGGTGAGAGCCTCGAGCAACGCGAGATTGACACATGTGACGGTGAGATTTATGTTAGCTTTTGGAATCCTCACGGGGATTACTTCCTCGTACCGGAGCAGGAATTCAAAGAAATGCACCCCGAACCGCAGCAGAATCATGAACCTATAATGGGCGGCATGTAAACACATCCGTCCATATATTTTTTGCTATAGGAGATGAAAAATGTTCAGAATCAGAATCAGCGCCAATCAATACCTGAATAATAGCGGTTACCGCAGCGCCGAAATTGAACTTCCGGCAAACAAAGCGTCTATCTTGGACGCATTTGATTTGGCACGGATACCTTACGGCAGTGGGGAATACCAACTTGAAAGCAAAAGGTGTGCTCCTGCATTTGTCAGAAAAGTGCTTGATAATACCGTGTATAACCCGTCTATTGCCGAAATGAACCATCTTGCAGAGCGGATGGTAGAAATCAGTGAGGACGAACGCGATATGCTGGACGGTATCATGGAAATCCGCGGCTCATACAATATCATGGACGCCATCAACGCAACGCATAACCTGCACGGATTTGAGTATCACCCCTGCGCGACAAATGATATCGAACTAGGAGAAATCGCCATCGACAATGGATTCCCTGTTGTGGAAAACGTGCCGGAGGACTTGCTCTCTTGTCTTGACCCCGAGAAAGTGGGCGCCCTTATGCGCAGCAATGACCACGGGGTATTCACGAAATGCGGATACCTCGTCCCCGATGGCTGCGATTGGGAGGAAGCCTATGACGGCCAATCCCTATCCGCCCGCTCGGTAACGCTTGAATCAAACGACCCCATCATCAGTCTGCTTTTTTATCACAATAGTATGCCGATTGATGAAACACAGAATTTTGGCGCCAGTTTGAATTTGCCTGCCACCAATGATACCATTCGCTCCACCTTGGCATTATTGGGAACTGACAGCTTTGACAATTGCGATTGGATAAACCTTGAAAGCGTAATTCCTACGTTTAAGTGCGATACCATGTACCAAGCTTCCGTTGATGAGCTGAATATACTGGCGGAAGCAATCAAAACACATTGCGGCGCCCAGCTTGCCAAATACAAGGCTGTCTGTGATTTAGAGGATGTTATAGACGTCAAGACTGCCATCCGCATTACAGAACGGCTGGATGAATATGATTTTATACAGCTTACGTCCACCGAAACATTCGGGCGCGCCGCGTTTACGAAAAGCGGTAACGATATAAATCTCGCGGAAGGGTTCGGCTTTGATTTCGATGCATATGGACATAAGATGATGCAGGAACAGAATATCCGCTCCACCTGCTACGGTTTTATCAGCCATCCCCGAGGGCAGGAGCAAGCCGCAGTTATGGCAGAGCCGGAAGAAGTCACAATCGAGCCCACTATGGGAATATAACGCAATTCTCTAAAACAAAACAGCCCGACCGTCAAAAGGCCGGCGTCTTTCTAAAACAGACGCCGGCCCTTTTTTTGCGTTCCGGGGAAAAACTGGAGGTGAAACATATAAACAGCTATATGCCATGGGTAGGCGGAAAAAAGGCATTACGGGATATCGTGATTGCCTGCTTCCCGCTTGCTTTTGAAAGATATATTGAAGTATTCGGCGGCGCGGCGTGGGTGTTATTCCACAAGCGCCCCGGCCCATTCGAAGTATATAACGACTTCAACCCCCTGCTGGCGAACCTTTTCCGATGCGTGCGGGATAACCCGGATGAGTTGAAAGAAGCCCTGCGGTATGTCCTTAATTCCCGCGAGGATTTCAAAATCATCCTTGACCTGTTCAAGCAGGATGCCCCTATGAGCGACGTTGACAAAGCCGCGAAATTCTATCAGCTCATACGCTTTAGTTATGCCGCGGGATGCGACAGCTACCATTGCCGGCCCCATGACCTGTGGTCGGATTTTCCCGCCATCGACGCTGCGCATCACAGGCTGCGCAGCGTCATCGTTGAGAACAAAGACTTCGCCAAACTCATCAGCCACTACGACCGGCCCGAGAGCTTCTTCTACCTCGACCCGCCGTACTTCGGAACGGAAAAGCACTACAGCAACTCGAACTTCAGCAGGGAGTGCCACCAGCGCCTGTTCGACAGCCTCATGGCTATCGAGGGCAAGTGGCTTCTCAGCTATGGCGACGAGCCGGAGATACGGAAGCTGTACGATGTTCCCGGCGTATACATGATGCCGGTAACGCGGCTGAACAATATCAAACAGCGGTACGAGGGCGGCAGCGAGTTCCCCGAACTGCTCATCGCCAATTACGATATCCAAGAACGATTTAACGACTGCCAGCCTGAACAACTCATGCTGGCGTAATTCATTTTAGGACAGGAGAAAAAGGAAATGCAAGAGAAATACGATATCAAAGCGATTCACCACAACCGCTGTGTTGTAATTCCCGCCGAGCAGCTTGCCATTGCGGGGATTTCTAAAGGAGATTATGTCACCGTTCGCGCCTGCGGCGATGAAATCCGCATCAGGAAAGTGAAGCTCTGCCAGCTTTCCATGAACCAAAATTGTAAGGAGTGCGGTCAATGAAATTTACAATCAACAAGAGCAGCCCCAGCGAAAAAATTACCATCGGCAGGCCGATGCAGATATCCTCCGGTTTGTACGGCGAACTCGCTCTGGAAGCCCATGCATTGGGCGGCGCCATCGTCATCATGAAAAAGGAAATGAAGGCGGTAGACGCGATAGACCTCATGTGGTCGCTCTGCGGGATTGTATCCGAAATGGTGACCTGCCTCCATGATACCTGCGGCCCGTGCGATGAGTGCGGGTGCTGTGAAATCGTCGGGCTTGATGACGAATATATCCGTCTGCCGGAATATGTGTTAGAGGAAGCAGGGCTTCCCTCAAACTGCAAACTGGCTGCCGATGTCGCCGATGACGGGACAATCACCATCAGCAAGGCCGGACATGATTTCGACCTGACCGATGTGCCGCCTCTCCTGCTGGAGCTATTCAAAAATTCGGATATATGCTTACGCGAGCTTGAAGAACAGCTCATGGCGGAGGGCGCAGTATGCGGCGGAAACGGATGCAATGACAATACAGGTAAAGGGGCGAGCTTTACAATATGACTAAAACACTGATTGTTCTACTGCTGTCGTTTATCCTGTTGGTTTGCGGCGCATATGCCACTGAACCGGAAATCATCGTTACAGACGTCACCGGTCAAACCCAAAATGCCGGTGCGCTTTCCGGCATTTTGCCGCAGGACGTAGAAATCAGAACGGAAGCCGGAATTGATTTGTTGGTCAAAACTTTTGAGGTGCCGCCCGACACCGACCCGAGTGCGCTGACCGAGCAGAACCTCGAGCGCGGCGGTGTGGAATACATCCTGCGGGAAATCACCAAAAGAACCTTGCCCGCGGTTACCGACAGCGAAACCGTATCCCAATCCGTCAGCATCAGCGCACCGTCCAACAAACAGAAAGAATTCCTGCCGCTGCTGCCGGAACACATCAAATACGATTTGGACGGGTACACAGGGCGGTTGACGTTGGACGAAAGCTCCATCACCACAGAGGTGGAGAGTACAAAAGCGTACAGCTATACCGTCAGGGAAACAAAGGAATACCACGGCCTCACGCGCAACGACCCTTACCTTGTCCCCAAAACTTTAGAGAAGAACGGCCGGTCATACAATCTTGCGGATATACTGTGGAGCGGCGGGAGTGAAAACAGCCCGTCGTCCATCTATACCGCCACAGCAATCTATACCGGCAAAGCCACAGGCCAAGCCCCGGACGGATATATCGTCACAGCGCAGTACACCGGAGAGGTGACAAATGAAACGCCGGGGAACGTGGTGTACAGCGTTATCTACGAGCCCATACCCGTGCCGGTTATTCCCGACATTGAGATTCCAGACAACATTGATTGGGGTATCTTAACGGGGATTGCGCTGTTTATTGTTGGCGGCGGGGCTTTGGCGGCCTTGGTTGTATACCTGTTCCAAAAGCTGTTCCGGCGGGTGAAAAAGCCCGTCAGGTACACCCTGCCGGACAACGAGCCGGAAGCCCGGCCCGCACGGAGAAAACCCCATGCTTTGGGATATATGAAACGCGACGGAGGTAATGAAAATGTGTAAGTTTTTGAAACGGCACGCCATATGGATTCCCACAGCGGTGGCGCTTATTGTCAGCGTGCTGATTGTACTCGCTGTCAGTGCGGCGGAACCGTTAAAGCCCCGGGCCCCGCGGGTAATGGCCGACCCGCCCGCCGAAAATGAGGTTACCTTTGACATGAAAAAGAACCTCGCATATACCGCCGATAACGGTATCGTGGTGATTCCGGCAAATACCGCACCTACATCTGCGGCTCCCATGGCGGCAGTTATCACCGATTCGCCGGATGATATTTGGAAAGAGGGCGAGGTGGTATTCAGCCGCGGGTACACAATGCCCGAACAGGCGCAGATGGCGAACGGCAGCATCGGCGTCCTCTCAATCCCGAAAATCTCCCTTACGGTCAACGTTTATGAGACAGACGATGAGATGGAAGCCATGACCCACGGCCTTGCCCACTTCAAAACCACTTCGGCATGGGACGGAAACATCGGAATTTGCGGCCACAACGTGAATTTTGACCTCACAGCCGGATTCTTTAAAAACCTGCATACGCTGAAACCCGGTGACAAAATCGGCTATAGAACCGCGCTCGGCATCAGGATGTATACCGTGGAAACGGTAGCTGAAATCGCCGAAACCGATTGGAGCTACCTCGGGCGCACGGCGGATAACCGGATTACGCTGATAACGTGCATAACAGGCAAACAAACCTCCCGGCTGGTAGTCCAGGCCGTGGCAGATTGATACAATTCCGTGTAAATCTATAGCGCTTTTGGTGAATAGCTTTGCGGCGCGGCATGGAGTATACTGTGGTAAAAACACGGGAGGGTTCCGCATGTATGAAAAACAAATGCTCTATGATGAGTTGTGCAGAGTGTTGACTGATTACGAGGGAAATGGATCGGAGCTTGGCGCAACAGCAGAGGACTTATACGACATGCTGGTGAAAATCCAAAACAATTGGGAATGCGTTATAACAGCACAAAAATAATCTCCCGCCGGACAATGCATGCAGCAGAGAAAGTTGAGCGGATGCCGTTATTCACAGCATCCGTTCGCTTTTTTGTATTCCCCTATGACTGCAAAAATAGACTGTACTTGACTGTCCGTCAGCCCCTCTAAATCAAATGGAGAATCGCCGGGAATCTCCAGACCCAGCAAGAAATCCGCTGTAACTCCGAAGATACGAGCAATGCTGATAAATGTATCAAAAGACGGCATCCGAGTTCCGTTTTCATAGCGCCCAACCATAGAAGCGGAAATATCTATCTTTTTAGCAAGTTGCCCCTGCGACATCCCTTTAGAAAGCCGAAGGTTTCTCAATGTTTCCCCGAAAACCACAACCATATCATTCACCACGCTTCCACTTTATTCTATCACTCTTATTATGACCCGTTGGGAACACATATTGACTAATAGGTTATAGTGTGCAATACTGGCTAGAGACATACAGCGAGGTGGTTTAATGCAGACAAACGAATTCGAAAGAGCCTTTGAGGTTTTTATGGAAAGCAGGGAGTATGATGAAGCGCAAAATGCCTTGTTTGCCATGATTCGAAAATCTTTTGAAGCAGGATGGCTATCGGCTGGCGGCGAACCATCGATTCCGCATAGAATTTTTGAAGTAGTACAGGATATGCAGGATGACGCGGAGTCCAAGGTGGATAAATAGCACCCTCATAGCATAATCATGTAATATTCCGGCATTTTTATGTTGGATATCGTGATAGCTTTTTCAGACGGTTTGGAGTATTATAATAGTACAAGGAATCGCTTGAAATGGAGGTTTTGACCATGAAACGCAGAACCATGAAAACCCTGATTGCATCCATGCTTGTAATCCTGCTCGGCATGTCCTTGGCAGCTCCGGCATATGCCGCGAAGAACCCCTATGCCGCGATGGAAGCCGGGAGCCGTCAGGCTGTCGAAGCGGCAATTAAGGCGGGAACCGTACCGGCAGGCATGACAATTTACGATTGCGTGTACGGTATGAACAAAAACGGCGTTACCATCGTAATCCAGTACAGGGACAAAAACGGAGATTGGATTGATGTGGCGACAAAGGCGAAAGCACTTGACCCGCCCGGTGTACCTGCAAATCCTAAGTTAACCGCAGATGAACTGAAAGCCTACGCAGATACGATGTTTGAGCTTGTGAACAAGGAGCGCGAAAAAGCAGGCGTTCCCCGGCTCGTGCGTGACAAACAGTTAGATAAAGCCGCAAAGATACGGGCCGCAGAGATAAAGGTGGTAGACCATGCCAGAGGAAAACCACACACAAGGCCGGACGGTACAAGCTTCAAGACCGTGCTGGATGAAGCGGGAATCACAGGCAAAGGCTTCGGTGAAAACATATCCCGCGCGAAATCCACCCCGCAAGCCGCTATGAAATCGCTGATGAGCTCTACCAAAGGCCACCGCGAAAACATTTTGCGCGGGAACTACGGAAGTATCGGTATTGGTGTATACCAACGCCCTGACGGTGCAATCGACTGGATTCAGATATTCGAACTGAAATAAAATACAATTTACTCTTAAAGCCGCTGATAACAGCGGCTTTTTTGCTTGAATAATCAGTATGAGAGAGGAAGCAAGATAACTTGAAAACAAAAAGCAGAATATTATCTTTCATTCTGGCGATGATTATGGCGCTCACCATTGCGGCGCCTGTTTCTGCACAGATGATTGAACCTCCCGGCGATTTCTTTGTCACAAGCGGCGAATACCATTTCGAGGGCCATGAACCGGCCCCCATTGTGCCTGACAGCGGAACGGGAAACAACACCGGCGGCTCAGATTACGGCGCCGGGACCAATAATACAGAAAAAGAAACGAAGCCAAAAGAACCGGCGACCGAAGAAGCCGCCCTTGAATCCGCAGGGAGCGATGCGTTTGTCCTTGACTGTACGCCGGAGCAGGCCGCAAGGATTATAGCGTTTTACGAGTTTGTCAAGCAACAAATCGCCTCGCAACCCGCGTTCCAGCCGTTTGCCGCACCCGGCGACAGCGGCACCGTCTCATGGTCATGGGGCGAAGCGGTCAACATTAATGTCGGAGGCTACTATATCAACAACTTACCGAACATATCGCTCAGTACTGCGAACCAGCCAATCGGTAAACCGTTCTGTGTACAGTTCGGCATAGACCCCGGAGGCTCATATACCGCCAGCGCAGGGAGCAACAATCAGGTTTTGCGGCTGCTGGTGGCGTATCAAAAGGGGCAAGCGTCTGCGACAGGCGTACAGCTTGCGCTGTGGGCAGCTATCGAAGGGCTGCCGTTCGGCAGTCACCCGCAGGCGTCGGCCGCGGTGTCGGCCGCGAACGGCGTAAGTACTGACGGATACACCTATCTCCTTTGGACAAGCGGTTCCGGGCAGCCTTTCGTCACGCTTGATAACCTCGACGACACTCCCGAGCCTCCCGACCCTCCCGTAGACCCGGACCCGGACGGGGAAAACCCCAACACCCGCACCGAAGTGACAACCGAGCAAAGCACCCGCACGGAAGTCCGTTCCAGCACCACATACGAATACAGCGATGCAATCGGACAAATCACCGTTGCGAAGCGCGACGATGAAGCACGGTCATTGGACGGGGCAATCTTCCGGATTGATATTGAGTTTGCCAACGGACAGCGCGGCGGCACTAGCGCGTTTGAGGTGTATAACGGCTCCCGCCTGTTCACATGGACGCATCCCCGCGATGACAACCGGCCCGCGAGGGTAACGGTGACGGAGGTGCGTGCGCCGGACGGATATATCGCCGATCCCACGCCTAAGACGGCAATCGTGCATCCGACGTATACCCGCATCACGAAAGTGCTGACGCATACCATCACTATCACAACCACAACGACTACAACCTCTGTAATTGACATCGACAGCGGCGAAGTGTTGGCGACGTCTTCTGCGTCCGCATCGGCGGAAACAGAACTGAACCCGCCCACGGTGCAAGAGTATGTGGATTTTGTCGCAGGCGACCGTGAAACCACGCTTACATTCGTCAACACGCCCGCGCCATGCTCCCTGACGATTTACAAGCATGAAAAAGGTAATTACAGCGTTGCATTGCAGGGTGCGCGGTTCCGCGTCCGGTACGCTGACCCCAATGTGTCCGCGCAGGTATGGACGCTGGCCACCAACGCAAGCGGCATCATCCGAATTGACCTGCCGTATGCAGGCACGCTGATTGTGGAAGAACTGGAGGCCCCGTTCGGTTACGTTATCGGCAGCGTCAGCATGTGGGAAGTAGTCGTCGCAAGGGGCGAACACAAACGGATTGACATATCCAACGACAAGAAAGCCGATATCATCGTATTTAAAAAAGACGCGCAGACAGGGCAGTTCCTCGCCGGAGCCGTGATAAAAGCGACGCTCCTGCGCGCCCATACCCCGCCGTATGACCAAAACGTATCATATACAGGCACAACGGACGCTGACGGGCGCGTTTTGTTCTCGAATATGATTCCCGGCGAATACCGTATCGAGGAACAATCCCCGCCGCAATATTACCTTGGCACAACTATCATCCACAATGTTTCGGTGTTTGACGGAAGCAATGAGCCCGTCACCGTCACATTCGAGAATGAGCCGTGGACAGGACTCACCATTCGCAAGGTGGACGCGACCAACGGGCGCGGGTTACAGGGCGCCGTGTTCAAGCTCTATGAGGGCACCGCCGCCGAAACCACCAAGTTTCTCGGCGATTTCATCAGCAACGAAAACGGCATCGTTGTCATCCAGAACCTTGAATCCGACAAGTATTACACCATTGTCGAGGCACAGCCGCCGTTCGGGTATTTTCTTGACGACAAACACAACGTCCAGACCATCCTCATCAAGCCCGAAGCTATCGAAAAGAACCTGAACATCGTGTTCCGCAACCTGCCGAAACCGAAACTGCTCATTGAGAAAATTGACGATGCCACCGGTGTAAGGCTCCCCGGCGCAGTATTTCGTGTAGCGCAGCGCGCCAGTGCCGAGTATGTCGAGGTGACAACCGGCGTAAACGGAACCGTCCTGCTGGAAAACCTAAATGTAGGCTGGTATCAGGTGACGGAAATCCGCAGCCCCAGCGGGTATATTCTTGACAATACCGCCCGCGACGTCGAACTTGTCGCGGGGGAAACGGCAAAGCTGGTCATCAACAACCAAAAACAACCGACACTGACCATCCGTAAAGTGGACGAATCCACAGGGCAGGGGCTTTCCGGCGCGGTTCTTCGCGTCACGAAACAGGGTGCGATGGAGTATCAAGACGTCACCACCGGCGTAAACGGTACCGCAAGACTGACCGGGCTTTCCCCCGGCTGGCATATCGTCACGGAGATAAAGGCCCCCAACAATTACATTTTAGACTCCACGCCGCATTATGTGGAACTCAAGCCCGGTGTGGATAACGAGCTTGTAATCATAAACCGCAAAAAGCCGTCGCTTAAAATCATTAAGCTGGATACTGTCACGAAACAACCGCTCCAATATGTTACATTCAGAATCCAATACAAGAACGGCGAGACTATCGGGGAATTTACCACAAACGAGGATGGCGAGATTTTTCTCGAGCACATCAACCCCGGCCTTGTGGTAATCACCGAAACCAAGGCTCGTGATGGATACATCATAGCAGACAAAGAAAAAGAAGTCCTTGTAGAGTGGGGAAAAATCGCAACCGTCGAGTTTCTCAATCAGCCCAAAAACCCAATCATCATCAAGAAGATAGATGAAATCACGGGCGCTGCCATCAGTGGCACAGTGTTCACCGTAGCAAAAGTAAACGGCGAGTTCATCGGCGAGTACACTACCGGACGCAACGGATTTATCGCAGTTACCGGCATTGAGCCGGGGTTTTATCTCGTGCGGGAATCAAAAGCTGCGCCGGGGTACATCCGCGACGGCGTTCCCAAAGTCGTGGAACTCAAATACAATTCTGCCGCAGAGGTTCAGTTTACGAATAAGCCCCTGACCGGATTGCAAATCAGGAAAGTAGACAGCGTGACCGGGCAGCCCATCGGGGACGTTCAATTCCTCATCACCGAGATTGATGGCAGGCGTATCGGTACATTTAGGACCGACCGCGACGGTATTATCAACCTGCCCGCGGAGCATGAAGAAAAATATGTAATCGTCACCGAGGTGGCGCCGGCCGCCGGCTACAAGCACGACCCTGTGCCGAGAACGCTCAAACTGGAAAGCGGCAAGCTGAATATCGTGGAATTCCGCAACCAGCCGTACCCCCAGCTCACCGTGCAGAAGCTCTGCGCTGAAACCAATCAGCCGCTGGAAGGCGTGCGGTTCAAGTTCTTGGATAGGTTCGGGCGCGAAATCGGTATCTTTACCACCAATGCCCAGGGCCAAATCCATTTAACCGGCATGGACGAGGGCGATTATTTCATACAAGAACATCAGGCAAAACCCGGCTATGTGCTGGACGCGGCATCGCGGCGCGTTGCTTTGCAATGGGGTAAAACCGCGACTGTGGAAGTCAAAAACACCCCCATGGGCAGCCTGCGGATTCTAAAGATTGACGCCGTGACCAAGAAGCCCGTTCCCGGTACGACTTTCCTCATTTATGACAGCAGGAACAACATCTTGGGCGAGTTTGTGTCAAATGACAAGGGCATCGTGGATATCCCGCGCTCCATCGCGGCGCAAAGGCTGAGAGTAAAGGAAACCAAAGCTGCGCCGGGGTATGTGCTGGACGAACAAATCCGCACCATTGACATAAAACCCGGCGAAACCACCGAGATTGTGTGGGAAAACCAACCGCTGCGCGGTCAGATTCAGATTGTGAAGAAGGCGGCGGCAGATAACCCCATCACGAAGCAGAAAGCCGGGGCTGTGCTGGAGGGCGCGGCGTTTGACGTGTTTGACAAGGATTTGAATGTTGTCGACCGTCTCACCACCGACAGCCGCGGTATCGCAACAACCGGGCCGCTGCCCTTGGGGACCTATGCTATCAAAGAATCGAAGGCCCCTGCGTATTTCTTCACGGAGGGCAAAGTGTTCTATGCTGAAGTGAAGCTCCATGGCGATATGATACGCTTTGAAGTGCAAAACAGCCCCATGGACATCAGCGTCACCGTGGAAAAGCGTGGCAACGTCGAGGTTGTGGCAGGTGATGAAATGCGGTACGACTTTACAAACATCGCCAACACCAGCAATACAAGCCTTGACGGTTTTTACTTGCATGACCAGCTTCCCACCGAAGCCGTGCGCCTAAAAACCATCTTCACCGGCACGTGGAACGAGTCGCTGACTTACAGCGTCACGTACAAGACCAACCAAAAATCCAACTACAGGGTGCTTGCGGCAAACCTCACCAGCCAAACCAGTCATACCCTCGACTGCACACCCGCCGCGCTGAAGCTTGCGGCGAACGAGTATATCACGGATATCCGCTTCGAGTTTGGCACAGTCAAGGCCGGATTCACTGAGGTGGAAGCCCCTGTCTTTGTGGTCAACACATTGGCGACGCTGCCGGACGGGTACCGCATCGTCAATCGCGCAGATGTCGGCGGCAAGACCGGCGAAATGTGGGTGGTCGCAAAAGACACTTGGGTGACCGTGAATCTCGGTAAGCCCAAGGGGAGCCTGCCGAAAACGGGATTCTGAAACAGAAAAGCGGTAATGAAAACTTTTGAGCGGAGCTGTAGAACAATATAACGCAACGGGGAGGCATCCTCTTGTTGGGATGTCTTCCCGTTGCAGGATTCAACGTCAGCCTAATTACAGGCGGCGATAATTTCCCTGATACAGACCTGGCCGGTGAAATCACTCCAGATGGACTCGCTGGCGATAGCGGTGACGAGATTCAGTTCCGGGACAACAAAGACAAACTGGCCCGCATAGCCGAGCGCGTAGTAAACATCTTGCCCGCCGAAGGACCAAATCCACCATTGGTAACCGTATCTCCCCTTGTCGGGTTCTCCGGGCGCATGGACGGCAATAGATTCCCTTACCCATTCTTGCGAGACAAGCTGATGTCCGCGCCAATTCCCGCCCTCCAGAAAAAGTTGGCCGAACTTGGCAGCGTCACGGACACTCAACGAAAGGCCGTTCCCGCCGTCAACAACCCCCTGGGGGTCAGTTCCCCACTCGAAGCTCTCAATTCCGAGTGGCCTGAAAAGATTCTCCATGGCAAAGTCATACGTTGACATCCCGGCAGACCGTTCCAGAATATCAGAGAGCATATGGGAACCGGCGGTGCTGTAGAAGAACGATGTGCCGGGTTTGGCAGCCAATGGCAAAGACAGAAAGCGTTCCACCCAATTTTCAGACCGTATATGGCTCATGAACGACGAATCCCCCTCACTAAAACCGGATGTATGCTCAAGGAGATGCTCAATCGTAATTTTCTCTTTGTCTGCATTTCCCATGAGCCCCGGATAAATATCCGCCAGTCTGACGTCGACGTTTTCAATGACGCCTTTATCAATGGCAATCCCAATCAGCGCGCCCATGACGCTTTTTGTGACGGAGTGCATCCTGAATAAGCTGTTTTCATCGTAGCCGTCTTTGTAGAACTCATCAACAATAACGCCGTCTTTCACAATCACCATTGCCAGCATTTGTGAACCGGCGAACCTCTGGCGGATATTTGCTAAACGTGCGGCGTCCATACCGTGTTGGGACGGGCCGCCAAAACTCCACTCCGTGTCAACCGGCTCCGCTGTGGTAGGTTCATCATCGGAAATCTCGTCAATGGCAGAGCCCACTACGGCCGCGTCTTCTGATACGGGCGCCGGAGCCATGTCGTCGGTCAGATTTGGTTCGGCCGTTGCATATATATCTGTGCTTTCTGGCGACATTTCCTGCGCGCCACAGCCGGAGATGCATGCAAAAATCAACACTGAGGTGAGCAGGAATGAAATCATGTTTTTCATATGCAGTAATGCCTTTCTGCGTAATCTCGACTTAAATTATATACCAACACCAACAAAAACGCCACTGCAAAGAATTTCCGGTGATAAGAGAAAGAACGAGCTTCGCATTTTTAGCAAGGCTCGTTTTCATCTTCATATGAGCAAACATATCGTCACTGCACCAAATTACCTGATTCATACAGTTCATGCGGCGCGATATCCTGCCCGTTTTCCCACTCTATACCAGACCCGCCCGAAACAAGCCTTACCGAACGAAAATAATCATTGTTTTTGAGTTGCCCAAACCAATCCCCTGTGATATATGGCAAGACGTCAAAAACCTTGGTTTCGCCGGTTTCATAGTCAAGTCTCAGCTTGTAGGCTTCGAGGGGTTCCACGTTCAAGATTTTGGGCTGAAGCATAATCGCACCTCCTAGTATAATAATGTTGTAGCCAAGCTTGACGGTCACCGATAGACAGAATGCCGATTAGTGGAGTATTCTTCGTAGGATAGGATTAAAAGCGTTTTCCTCCTAGGGAAGCCGATTTTATCGGTTCATACCCACAATTAAGTCAGCAAATCCATTCAATGAAGATTTATGATTCGGCTGGTTGGGCGCCGTCAAGCGGCTATACCCGTATCACATGCTAGGATGTGTATTCATTGCTATGGAATGGATGCCTATCGGAAAGGATTCATCAAACATGTCTAATTTGTTTATCTCTGCCGGTATCGACATTGGCGCGGATTTCAGCTTCATGTCCCTCGCCCTGCCGAACCAAACCTTTATTGGCAAGCCCTTTAAGATTGTTCACAATAATCTTAATTCATTGGAAAAGGCTGTTCTGACAATAAAAGAAGCAGAAGAGCTGCATTCCATGAAGGCTCGAATCATCATGGAATCCACGGGTATCTATCATTACCCACTCTTCTGCTATCTTCGCGATAAGGGATTTAATGTTGTCGTAATAAACCCTATCATCAGTAAGAATAGCACAAATTTAAACATTCGCAAAGTGGAAAATGATAAATTCAGTTCCAAGAATCTTGCCTTGATTGGATTAAAGCCTGATGTGAAAACGTCTGTCATGCCGCCGGATGCCGTGCTCGACCTGCGTAACCTTGTGCGCGAGTATTACAATTTGATGGACTGCCGCAGTGCCTATGTGAACAAGCTCAAAGGTGTGCTAAGAGTTGCTTTCCCCGGATACATAGGCGTTTTTTCTAAAGTCACGGTTCAGACATCCCTTGCGCTACTTGAAACGTTTCCGTCCCCCGCCGATTTCTTGTCCGCTGAAGAAAGTAGCATCATAAGCATTATCAGAAGCACAGCACGGTTTGGGGGAAACTACGCTAAAGCCAAATGTCACGCCATCATCGAAGCCGCTAAATCAGCCCAGGTATTCGGCCATTTCGTTTCTAGCAACGCCGCACAGATTCGTTTGTGCGTCTCTTTCATCAAGAAATATGATGATGAAATTACGGCCGTCCTCGTCATGATGCACAAGCTGGTCGATGAACGCGCCGATGAGACATTCGTTAAGCAAATCCGGCTCATCGAAACAATCCCGGGCGCAGGGTTTTTGTCCGCCGTTACAGTGATTTGTGAAATTGGGGATTTTTCGGTTTTCAAATCTCCCAAACAGCTATTTGCGTACTTCGGGCTTGATCCCTCCGTTAAGCAATCGGGCAACTTCAAGGGCACTAACGTCAAAATGTCTAAACGCGGGTCTCGTTTCGCCAGACGGGCTATTTTCACCATTGCGCTTGTCGGTATCGGGGTTACGCGAAATGGCAGCGCCAACAATCCTGTCTTGCGCGATTACTATTTGAAAAAGTGCCAATCAAAGCTGAAAATGGTTGCCATCGGGGCTGTCATGCACAAGGTCTGCAATGTCATTTTTGCGGTGCTGCGTGACAACAAGGCTTTTGCTCTGACTACTCCGCAACAACACATAAATAATTACGCTTTCTTGAAATCCCTTGCGGCTTAGTCGCTGATGTTGGCTTGTACAGGCGGGGCGATTTACCATTATGCTCCGCTTTGTTTGTTATACCCTTTGCCTTTTCTCCGCTCGTACATGAATTATTTTTTTCGCCTATTGACAATTCTTAGCTGGACTTATATTTTTGTTATGCGGCGTCTTTGCTATATAGCAGTTCTTTCATCCATGCAGGCGGTTTTTTCGCTTTGCTCAAATTATCGTACCAAACGACAATTCTGCGGGGATTTCCTAAAGCTTCGGGATTTCGCATTGTAATCACATTTCTTCTTGAACGGTTCCATTTTCTTAACATTGCAATTCCTCTTGCCTTATCCAACTATTTTTTGTAAGAAAATAAAAAAAGCGCAATACGCCCTTAAAAGGGAGTACTGCGCCTAATCTGTTACGTTACGGCATCAACGAAGACGCCATCATGGAAAATCCAACGAAGGACTCATAAACACTAATATACACATTATATAGTATGATTTATGATTTGTCAAGCTATATTTTGTGGTTTTGGGTTAATTTTAAGAAAGTAAATTATCAGGGTTTTGTCGGCAGTCTCTAACGGCGTCTATGTTGACTATGTCATCAGCAATCATAAAAATCAGCTCATACCTATCGTAAAACAAGCATTTTCTGTATAGTCGCGGCGGTATTCCATCCAATTCAAGAAATGGGAATCGTTCAGGATTCTTTTTAAGCTCTGCAAGTGATTTCTTGTACTCCGCAGACAACCTGCGCGCTGCGCGAACACTGACTTTTGCTAAAAACCTTACATGCTGCAAAAGCATGGCTTCTGCTCTGATAGAAACCAAGACATGATATTTTGCCTTAACCATTTTCAGCACCGTCAATAATCGCATCCATCTTTTCTGATACCACATCGCCCGGTGTCCCCTTGTAACCAGCCATTCGCTCCGCCTGGGCGAAAATAAGGTCATCCCTCAGTTTATGAGAGGGGTCAATACTCAAAGAGAGAGGGATTGCATTTTCACGAACAATTTGCTTTAGCAGCATATTCACGGTCGTAGTCATGTTAAGACCAAACTCGGCCATTATTTTCTCCGATTTTTCTTTTAGTTCCCCATCAACCCTGATACTGATGGCAGATGATTTTTTCACAATATCGCCTCCTTAATCCTCGTATATACAGTGTACCACATTGTATATGCAATTGCAATGTGTTTATCGCCAAATCATGTTTTGATTAAATAGCTAACCAACGCTTTCATAGGGCTTATCTATCTGTTTTTGCAGGGAATTAATTTATAAATGGGTTTTGTCTTCTAATAAAGATATTTTATGCTAAAATGTCCAGATGTTAAAGAAATATATAGACTTATGGGTAATCCATGATATATAATTCAGTTAGGTGCTTCAATGCTGTTTTGTAGGGGGTTATAATATGTCTCACGATTTGGTTCAAGTAAGCCTTGACAGGAATTTGGTTGAAATACTGCTGAAAGGCTTATACAAAGGCGCTTCCAGAAAAAAATAAGAGTGATTATTGACATAAACAAACATTACCATGTCGAATCAAAAGGGCTACGAATGGTTATTGAAAGCGATGCGACACATAGACTGAAAAAAATATATATCCGAAATGACAGGATGTTTTCTGAAATCGAAGCGCTGGAGCTGAAGGAGATGAACTTGGAACAACTAGTGTATCGCGTCAACTAATAATTGTGATATAATATTCCCCAAGGGGGAATGTCAGATGAAGCCTAAAAAGTACAAAGTGAATCTAAGTGAGTCGCAAAGAAAAGAACTTGAAGGGATAACGAAACGTGGAAAGCATTCAGCAGCAACCATAAAACGCGCGAATATGCTGCTTGCTTTGGATGAAAATGGTGGCGTTGTAGATAAGCAGGAAGAAATAGCCA
>Ga0099364_10003696_pt1 | contig 23603 bp, 25 predicted proteins | sample TergutTh196P3_FD_73070 | JGI IMG/M metagenome (GOLD analysis project Ga0099364, IMG submission 73070) | Microcerotermes parvus P3 segment gut microbial communities from Pointe-Noire, Republic of the Congo - Th196 P3 | ecosystem: Host-associated > Arthropoda: Insects > Digestive system > Gut ...
TCCTTACCTCCTCAAGATTCGGTCCGCGCTCATTCGTCGCCCCCCTCGTCGCAATCGCTCTTTCCGGGGTTGCCTCGGGTGTTCCAGGCACATGGGCTGTACTGGCAACGCTGGTGGGGGTATCGGCTTTGGGAGGCATACCCTGCGGTACATCCAATGATGCTGTCTGAACGCCCGTCGCCGGGGTTTTCGGTGCACCACCATGAGCTGCTGCACTTGTGCTGTCTGTAGGCTGCCGACTCGATGTCGGGGCACTCTGGGCCGCAGCACTCCCGCCGATCCTGATCGGAGGGTGCTGACCCCTATTAGTACTCGCTGACGCTGTCGGAACACCCGTCGCCGGGGTCTTCGGCGCACCGCCACGAGCTGCTGCTGCACTTGTGCTGCCTGTAGGCTGCCAACTCGATGTCGGGGCACTCCGGGCCGCAGCACTTCCAGCGATCCCGGTACTCTCTGCCGAAACAGCAACAAGGGTCTTATCAGCCCCCCCTACGGCCTTCCATGTCCACTGGTCATTTTGTTCAAAGCTATATCCACGTTCTCGCAGGAAGTTTACTTCTTTTTCAAAATAGGAACCCTGGCTAGCTTTTAGTGGATCGTGCGAGAATAGAATCTGCTTGCCCTGTTTAAGTTGTTGAGTTATGAAAGTCTCATTTATTCTCCACTTCTCATCTTGTGTGAGCCCCTTGGTAACAGTTTCCCAATCATCCACCAAGTATGTTGCGTGGAGGCGTTCAGCAACCTTATCATAACTCGTTCCATCTCTGGAAAAGTGTCCCAGTACTAGCAGATCACTATCAGGATTCTTAGTTGCAGCTCTTGCAGTATTTTTATACCAGTCAGCCCCCCTTACGGCCTTCCATGTCCACTGGTCATTTTGTTTAAAGCTATATCCAAGTTCTCGCAGGAAGTTTACTTCTTTTTCAAAATAGGAACCCTGTCTAGCTTTTAGTGGATCGTGCGAGAATAGAATCCGCTTGCCTTGTTTAAGTTGTTGAGTTATGAAAGTCTCATTTATTCTCCACTTCTCATCTTGTGTGAGCCCCTTGGTAACAGTTTCCCAATCATCCATCAAGTATGTTGCGTGGAGGCGTTCAGCAACCTTATCATAACTCGTTCCATCTCTGGAAAAGTGTCCCAATACTAGCAGATCACTATCAGGATTCTTAGTTGCATCTCTTGCAGTATTTTTATACCAGCCAGATCCGCGACTAATCTGGGTACCCGTTTCCCCCTTTGCCGCACTTGCGCGGCCTTGAGCCTGACTCGACGCTCCAACGGGCACGGGGCCGGAACTGGTGGAGCCAGTGGAGGCTATCGAGTCCCCCGGCGGTGGCCTGCTCGCTCCATTGTGAGTCCTTACCTCCTCAAGATTCGGTCCGCGCTCATTCGTCGCCCCCCTCGTCACAATCGCTCTTTCCGGGGTTGCCTCGGGTGTTCCAGGCACATGGGCTGTACTGGCAACGCTGGTAGGTGTGTCGGCTTTGGGAGGCGTACCCTGCGGTACATCCAATGATGCTGTCTGAACGCCCGTCGCCGGGGTCTGCGGCGCAGCATGCGGCTGAGGCGTCGGTGTACTGCTTTGGGTTGCCGCGCTTGCGGTGTGCTGCGGGCTCGATGGTGGGACGCTCCGGGCCGCAGCACTTCCGCCGATTCTGATACTGTCTGTCGGGTTACCGCCCACCGCTGCATACGTGGTCGCTGGCGGGCCTCTGACGCCACTTCCAGAATTAAGATCAAGAGAATTTCTTTCCACTGCTACAGTCGACGGCGGCGCCCCTCTCCCGGCTGCCTCGGCCACCTTTGGAGTATTGACATTATTAACGACTTCATTCATTTCGATATTAGACGGATAAACTCCTTTAGTAGATGGTGCATTATCATTAGGTATGCCTCTCGCGACAGGCGGCATAATCTCCGCCCCCCTTGAAAACTCTTTAAAACTTTGGAACCGGGGGAGTCCGTTTTTGAATGTAATGAAGTCTATATCCACAACATAGTTTACCCTGTCAACGGCTCTTTGCAGGCCGGAACCGGCATATCTATCAAGGGCTTTGGCGACCGGCTTTATTTTCCTGGCAGCCGTACTGGCAGCCTCCGCCATTCTAGCCACTCTTGGAAGACTTGCGACTCCCCTGGCTGCAAGCACTGCGCCTTTGGTGCCTACGACTTCCGGAACGATATTGCCGACTATGTAGGAGACACATCCTGCTGTGCCCCGTGCATTGCTGCAACCGTTGAAGGCTTCTTTAATGCCCTCCCAGAGACCCTCGATTGTTCCTATAGGGTTTGTATTCAGATTATAAGAGAGGCTGGCCAGTCCCGTTATGGTTCCCCATCCCTCATCGAAAATTTTCTTGGCATGGTCTCGTCTGGAAGCTAGAAATTCATGCTGGTCGACATCGATGAACAAATCAAGCAAGTTTAAAAGACCATAACCGATCGCATTGCTTATCCATTCACCAACATGGAATTGCAGTAAGATGAGCTCCCAAGTGCCGCTGAGGACTCCTTCTATAAAGTGACTTGATAAATTATACCTCGTTAATCCGACCGCCAGAACTGTGTCAAATGTACCGCTAAGGAAGTCCTTGGCAACGTCCGGCAGTGGCAGTTTGCCAAGTACATCATTAAATACGTCGCTGGCAAATCTGGCAGCCGCCTCTGCCCAGGCACGAGTACCTTCAGCTGATATACCGATGAAGGTATCGCCGACTGCAACAAAGAACCCTGCCACGGACATGTCTGCCCGCCAATCGCTCCAGGTTTTTTTAACACTGTCCCAGGCTTCATCCGTAGCCTTTGTGACGTTATGAACAAATCTTTCAAAAGAATTTCTTTTTGCATCCGCTGCTGCTTCCGCTTCCGCTGCTTCCCGCGCTTTCACCCCCTCGGGGTGGTGCTCCACGTAGCTTTCTTCATAGGATAGGCCAGGCATCGGCCTGAAGCCATCTTCGTCCGTCCCAGGATCCAGAACCACTATTTTCTTAGGGTCGCAGGAGGGTATCTCGCCGGAATTACCGATTTCTATTCGACCACTGCGAGGACTACCAGAAACCAGACCCATATCGTCAAACTGAATTATGTCTCCAACCGTCACGATGGAGTCGTATCCGACGATTATTTCCTGACAGGCGCCGCTGTGTGCATCTGTCTGGATTTGCGTTACATTGCCAACGGTAACGTTTGTATTGGCCGTATTGCTGACGCCAATATTGATGATTTGTGTTTTGCCTAAGCCTTCTTGGAGTTGAATTATGTCGCCGACTGTAACGTCTGTTGTTTTATTATAGGTATTGCCGACGCTGATACTTTGCTTGTTGTTAAACCCTGTCTGGATTTGCGTCACACTGGCTACTGTTACTTTTGTTGTGCCGGAACCTCCATGTTCTTTGCTTTTTAAGACGTTCCCAATGTTGATGGCCTGCTCGTTGTTTGCCCCTAATTGGTGTTGCGACAGGGATTTTTGTATGGTGACTGTTGCGCTGCCACCGTTTTCGTCGACATTTCCGATGTTGAGTTGTTGCTTATTGCCTTGGCCGCTTTGTGTCTGCTTTACGTTGCCGCCTATTATGATTGTGGTGGTAGCGTCTGGTTTTTTGATGTTGCCGATATTGAGTTCCTGGAAATTTACTTCGTCATCGCCGCCTCCTAATGACTCCTGGGTTTGCTCAACCTTGCCTTTTATGGTGACGTCGGTATCGGCAACAGCATCCACCGTGCCAAATTGAATGGCCAGGGTGGAGAACAGCAGGATGAGGGCGCGGCTGAGACGAGTCATGTAAGGAGCCTGGGTTCAGGGGTTTCCGATGGTTATTCTCTTGTTGCCGCTGCCGCTTTGGACGATGTTTCCTGTTTTGATGTTGTCCGAGTTTTTGCCTTTGCCGATTTCTATCACCTGGTTGCCTCCTGGGTCGCTCTGGGTTTGGACGATGTTGCCTACGGTGATGTGGGGAGTGGTGTTTGTTGCGTTGTTGTCGGCCTCTTCAGGCGCTTGTTGGTTGCCGGAGGTACGGTGCTCTTCTTCGTTGCCGATCCGGATGGTTTGGCCGGGTTGCGTGTTTTGTGCCGCTTTGTTGTCCTGGCGTTGTTTGATCTGGTCGGTCGATTGTTGTGCCGTCTTGTTGGCATTCGCCACAGCAGCTTGCGATGTGGCGCGGGCTTGACTGGTTGTGTTGGCGATCTCGGCTTTCCTGGCGTTGACGGTTTTGGCGGCTTCTGCCTGGTATTGCCCTGTGTTGACTCTGATGTCCCGTGCGGTGGCGCTGGCGATGCTCAGGATGATGAGGAGAAAGGTGAGAATGCCGATGCTCAGGGTAACGATACGATGGGCCATGACGGTTCCTCCAATGGATCTCATTGTGGCTCGAAATAGTTCGCGCCGATGATGGTCGGGGGAATTTCGGGGCGTCCCGTGTAGCGGATGTTGCCGGAGCCGATGATGTTGCCTTTGATCTGCCTGGTGGCTTGCAGGTAGATGTCGCCGATGCCGACGATGGTGGCCTCGGCGTGGGTGACGATGAGGGTGTCGGCGCGGATGATGCCGATGCCGCTGACTGTGGCGGTGAGGGTGTCGCCGCGTCCGCTGATGTCGATGTTGCCGGTGCCGCTGAGGCGCAGGGTGAGGCGCTTGTAGGTGATGTCCTGGACGGTGGCGTTGCCGTCGCCAGCGAGTTCGAGCTCGAGGGTGTCGCCCCGGAAGGGGCCGATCTGGATGGTTCCGCTGCCGCGCGCGGTGAGGGCGCGCAGGTTGGGGATTTCGAGTGTGTAGCGTATGGGGTGTTGGGTGATGATGGTGTCTTTGGTGCGTAGTGTGAGGGTGTTCTGCCGAGGGATGTTGTCGAGCTTCTGGAGTACGTGGGGTTCGGCTTCTATGGTGAGACGCCCTGCCCTGCCGGGCCGGATCTCCAGGTTTCCGGCAGTTTCGATGACGACTTGCTGAATGCCCGCGGGGAGGTCGATGCGCTGGGTGCGCAGGGTGTCCGCGTTTGCGGCGGCTGCCGTGAGGAGGAGCAGACTTGCCAGGTATGGGCGCAGAGTCATTGTGTGTGCGGGGCCGGGTGGTTGGATGGGTTGGAGTGTTGCCTGCTTGTGCGAGTAAAGTAGCTTTGTGTGGATTCCCGCTTTCGCGGGAATGACGAGGGGGGGGTGAAACGCTCTAGCGGTCGGAGAGGATGCAGATGCCGTCGTGAAGGTTGAGGATGCTGATGCCGTCACCCTTTTGACGACTGACTGTGATGACGTTTGTTTTGTCGACTGTCGTCAGCCGGTCGAATCCGTTGCCTTCGTAAAGCAGGCGACCGTATTGCCAGCAACGCAGGTTTTTTCCCAAAGCGCCCTGCCGATCATGAACCGGCGCGCTGAGAAAGGTGTCTGTTTCGGTCAGGATTTCGTCGGGCCGCTCTACTTGTACTGCGCCTTTTCCCGTTTTCCCGGCGGCGAACGCAGTGGGTACGTACAGCCCGAACAACACGGCAAGAACCATGGCGCGAGTTGCTTTTATCGAGTTTTTCGATAGAGACATCTTTACTCCTTTTTACCTTCGGTTTCGGCCACAGGCCGTACCGCTGGTTGTGGGTTCCTCGACTGTTTCCGGTTCTCGATCAGTTTGCGCGTTTTTCCTTTGCTTTCTGCTCTTCGATCAGTTTGCGCGCTTTTTCCTTGATCTGGTTTTTGAGTTGCGGTTCCGGCTGAGCCTGAGTCTGAGCCTGAGCCTGAGCGGATCCCCGCGCCGCAAGGAGTCTCTGCGCTTTTTCCATGACCTTGTAATGATTGGCGTTCAGGTACGCGGCAAATAGTTGCTGGTCGAGCTTGGCGTTCTTTTCCAAGCCGAGGGCTTCGCGGTAAATCTCGACGGCTTTGGCCAGTTCATCGTCCGGCACTCCGTTGACTGGTTTGTTGTACAGCTTGCGCAGGCGCATCTGGTTTTGCCAGTAGGCGACGAAGTTTTCCTTGTCTGCAAAAAGGATGTAGTACCAGTTGTCGATTTCGCTCTTGATGCCGGGGGAGTCTGCCGAACCGCCCAGGCACGACCAATAGGGGGTTTTGGTGAGTTTGCCGAACAGTTCTATGACGGCCATGTCGATGAGGTTGCGGGTGGCCTGGGCGACGCCTTCGGACTGGGACAGGTTCATCTCGTAGTTCATGCCGAATTTCTTGATTTCGGCTTCGATACTGGCGCCTGAGCCTGAGCGCGTAATCAGGACGGCGTTGCTGGAACTGACGCCGGGAACGATACTCATGTCGGCGGTACGCATCATGGTGAGATCGAGGCCGAGCATGGAGGCGGAGGCGTTGACGGAGGCGCCGGCGCCGGCGCCGGAGGAACTGCCTCTCCAGAAAAAGCCCCCGCCCTCGCCTTCTCTGCTCAAGCTCTCATCGTACTGGGATATGGAGCCGCGGATGCCATAGACGGGGTTCAACTGGAAGAGCCCTTTTTCTTCGCGCTGGGTCATGAAGTTGATGAGGTTGGCGGAGTCCGTGCCGTAGGCGATCAGGCGGATGGCCTGGCTGCGCTGGGTCATCTGGGAGATAGCCGATATGAGCATGTCTTTGGCGCCGACGGAGACTTTCCGGGTTTTGTCCTCGATGTCTTCGGTGATGACGACGAGATCCCGGATGCCGTACATCATCATTTTCTCGTCCATGCAGCGCAGCGCAGAGGAGAAGTTGGTGATGTTCCTGACGATGGGGGATTGTGGGCCGGTGCGTTTCTTGTCGGCGGACTCTCGCGCTTTTTCGCGCAAGGCGTCTTCCCTCATCGCCATGACGTTGCATCCGGACACGGCTACAAGCGCGGCAAGGGTGATGAGTGTCGTGAGGCGCTTCATCGCGTGCATTCCCTGAATAACGTTGATGTTAGTAAAACGGGCGCGTGTAACCGGCACGCCGTTATCTGCAACTGGCAGCGTTGATCACCGGGCCTGTGATGACGGTGACGTTCTGTTTGCCCGGCGGTTGTCCGATACGCTGCTGGGTGTTGCTGTTGATGGAGATGTTGCCGCAGCCGTCGTCGGTGTTGTCGACCAGTCCACGTTTGTTCGGGTCGTTTTTATGGAGCAACTGTTGCCGGGCTTTTTCCTTGTGAACCAGGGCTCCCATTTCGGGGTCGAGCGCGACGTCTCCCATGGGCCTTGGCGCGCGCGCGTGGGCGGTGTGGGCCGAGGCCAGAATGATCAGCGCCGCTGTGCATCCGGCGATTCGTGAGATAGTCATGTGGATGACTCCTGATGTTTCAAGAAAGCAGGACAGAAGGTTGAGAAGATTGGGCTAAACCTCTCAAGGGCCAAGGTTTCTACAACCTAGTTGTTGTTGGCATCTCCATCTTTATTACGAGGCCTCTGAATGCTGTCCACGCTTTCTGCGTTGCCGATATTCATCACTTGTACGGCATTTTGGCCTTTCTGAGTCTGTACGACGTTGCCATGGATTCTAACTGTGGTCTTCCCGTCCTTGGCATTTCCAATTCCCATCACCTGGGTGCTGTTTTCAGCATCCTTCTGCGACTGGTATACAGAGCCTGTTATCACGACATCACTATCGCCCGTAGTATTGAGATCTGTCTTAAAACCTCTGTCCGCATACTCGGCGGTTCCGGCAGTTCCAATTTCCATAACCTGCGTACTTTCGTTCCCAGCGTTATCTTGGGTCTGAGTTATACCAGTGCCTATAGTGACTTTGCTTGTGCTCTTATTTTTAATGCTACCTATATCCATGACCTGAGTAGCTTTCATCTCTTCGTCTTTTCCTGTCTCTTCGCTATATTTCTTACCACCGAGAGCTCTGGAATCCTGTGTCTGCTTGACTGAGCCACCTATCGTGACGTCGGAACCCTTTTCCTGCGCATACGCCGTGCCCGAACAAAACGCCATCATCATGGCGACTACGAGGGTTTTTTGAGCCAGTTTCATGACAGTTCTCCTGTGAGAGGATTGAACCGGATGACCATTCGTTCAGACTGAACACCCAGATTGAAGGAGATGTTACAAGCATCCCGTTGTGTTGCTCGCAAACGTAAGCGGCCCTGCCCCTCGAAAGAGGTACGACGCCGCTCGGAAAAACAGCAAAAGCCCTTAACAGGCTGTTCAAAAACCCTGGGAGTACGCGCAAGTCGACGAGACGCCAACGTCATTCTACGCGAAGCAAAGCGTAGCCGCAGAATCCGCCCGGTTACATGGATTCTGCGACGACGCCTGACGACTCCGCGCAGAATGACATGACCAGATGCGAGCATGTACGGGGTTTTTGAGCAACCTGATAACTGTTTGTATATACATAAAAAACAGAGCCACCACGCCAAGCCAAAGCCTGCGCGGTTTCCTGCCGAACGGAACCCTTCCATCATCGTTTTCATTATTCTTGAGTTTTCGCGTTAGCCATTCGTGATATGTCAACCACCTTACCAAAAGTCATCAAGGGATGTAAAGATTTTTTGCTATGGAATACAACTTGCTTGTGTTTTTCATATCGGATCAAAAACGCAAGAATAGTTGTATAGCATAATTCCATGATTAAATAATTTCTCTGGAAATGCTATACAAGTTTCACGAGTGGATACTTTTTCAATGCGAAGTTGCTTTTGTAACTTGTTGATGTTTATGTATAAGCATGCACATCGTAGTAATTTGTCATTTTCCTGCATTATGCTAAATGCACACCTGAGCAGCATTCAAAAATTTTATCCTGTAACACATAAAAGCCAAAATTTCTTGATAAGGGTTTCATTGCAGAAAATGTTGCAGAAAAACTACCCAGACACCGTCTGCTCGGATTTTCAGGACGATCCGGCTGGGACATCGGCAATGGCGAGGTGACTCAAAGCCGGTTACACCGACAGCCTCGGTCAACTTGACCAGAAACCATAACGCAACCATAATGCAACCATCACTAAGGGTATCAACATGCCGACTACTCTGACTTTGAAGAACATCCCGGACGAGGTGTACGAACGTCTCAAGGCGTCCGCCAAAACCCATCGTCGCAGCTTGAACAGCGAAGCAATCGTCTGCCTGGAATCGATGCTTTTTCCGAAGCACGTTTCTGTGGGCGATCGCCTTGCGCGTGCTCGCGCATTGCGAGCTGCGCTGCCAGGTAGCAGGTTTCAGGCGAGAGATATCGACGCCTACAAACAAGAGGGGCGACAGTGATCGTCGTGGACAGCAATATTGTTGCCTATCTGTATTTACCGGGTGACTACACGGCGCAGGCTGAAGCCTTGCTCCAACAAGACCCCGACTGGATGGCCCCGCTGCTCTGGAGAAGCGAGTTCCGCAATATCCTTGCTGGCTACATGCGTCGCAAGGCGCTCACATTCAATATCGCACACGAGCTGCAACTGGAGGCAGAAAGCCTGATGGCGGGCGCGGAATACGAGGTGGATTCGCGTCTGGTTCTCGAACTCGTGCATGACAGCGACTGCTCGGCCTACGATTGCGAATTCATCGCCCTGGCGTTGACGCTTGGTGTCAAGCTCGTGACGATGAACGCAAAACTGCTGAAAACGTTTCCAAAGCACGCAACGGCCCTTTCCTCTGCACAACTGTAGCGATCGTATGGTGGGCGCGCTTCGCTTTGTCCACCCTACACCCGCTCCGCTGACAGGCATGTTCCACTCGGAACAATCTTTGAGAGTATCATATCGCTTCTCTTGGATTCGGAGAAGCTGAAGATGTCTAATCATACAAGATTTAAACCTGTTCGTTTGGCCTTGCTTCAATTATTATTGCTTCTGGTATTGCCCGCCTCTGCCATATGCGCTGAACCGCGAGTAACCGTCATCGAAGTCGATACCAAAAAACAACGTCTGGAATTGTTTTTGTATGATGACAAAGGCAAGCCGTTTGGAACATTTTACAGGTTGTCAAAATTTTTGGCCTCGAAGAATCAAAAGCTACTTTTTGCGATGAACGCTGGCATGTATCAGGTCGACCGAAGTCCTGTCGGTTTATACATAGAGAACGGTCGCACGTATAAGCAGATCAATATGAGGAGCGGGACAACAAATTTCACCATGAAGCCTAACGGCGTTTTCGCAGTCTCTGCCAATGGTCCGATGGTCGTTGAAAGCAATCAGTATAAAAAACTCAAGGTTCCAATGCGCATCGCAACGCAATCCGGCCCAATGCTTGTTATCGACGGGAAAATCAACCCCAAGTTTTCGGTCGATTCACAATCTAAATTCATTCGTAACGGAGTATGTGTTATTGGTTCAAAAGCCTTTTTTGCGATTAGTGAGACACCCGTTAATTTTTATGAATTCGCTCGTTATTTTAAGGAAAAACTGAACTGTAAAAATGCTTTGTATTTTGATGGAAACGTTTCCAGTCTGTATTCCACCGATTTAAAAAGAAGTGATTTGAAAGTGGAACTGGGGCCAATCGTTGCCGTGATAGTAAAGCGGCTTTGATTTCCGGATAAATCGAGTTTGATTTTCGGACGGTAATTTTCGGGTTTTTTAGATGATTTTCGGACGTGGAAAACCGTCGTTTTCGGACGGGTTTCCAGTCCATCAACAGGCTGGTGTGACCAGCTTCCGAAGGCGGTCGATAGCGACTTGGTGGTAGTGTTCGCTGATCTCGATCCCCACAAAATCCTTGCCTTGACTCAGCGCGGCAACGCCGGTCGTACCTGATCCCATGAAAGGGTCGAGAACGCTGCCGCCGCAGGCGGATAGCAGCGCCTCCATGAGCGGCAAAGGCTTACCGACCTGATGTAGTTTTTCGCCCGGATGCTGAGACACCCTGAAAAGGCCGGGGCTGTAGCTCTCGCCAACAAGCGGCCCCTTGCTACCCCACAGAAAGAATTCTGTCTGAGCCTTGAATCCACCCTTGTAAGGCCGGGAACTGGCTGCCTTGTCCCACACTCCCACGCCGCGCCATGTGAAGCCTGCCGCCTGCATGGCATCGGAAGTCACGGGCAGTTGCCTCCAGTCACTGAACACGATCATCAACCCGCCCGAACTGAGCCGCTCGTAGCAAAGGGACATCCAGAGCGCAGACCAATGCAGGTAGCTGCGTTGGTCTTTACTGTCGCCAGCAAAGTCCGCCCACAGGGAATTGCTTTTGTTGTTGAGATACTTCGCGGCAGTCGAAGCGGCCCGGTTGCCTTTTGATTGCCCTCCACTGGAGTACGGCGGGTCGGTGACAACGGCGTCGAACTGACGACACAGACCGTGGATGATGGCGAGACAGTCGCCCCGGTAAAGGGTGGCCTGCCCAACTTGAACTGGATTGTTAAAGAGCGGTGGTACTGCTTGCGACATGGCGCGTCTCCTTTTTGGATGACGCTCCGTGGCGCTCAGGTTGGAGGCTCTCGGCCTTCAGCATGTTGAGCGTGCCGCATCGTGGGCACTTGATGGCCAGATGCCGATAGTCGGCTTCTGCCAATTTTTTCCTGCACTGTCCGCATCGGACGGTTTCCATGTTGTGCGTTCCTGTGTAGCCTTCGCGCCGCTGTGTGCACAGCACGGTGCCTCGGCCAAACGCAGGCAGGTTCTGCGGGCGGTGGCTCCGGGCGGTGTTCCAGCACCTTCCGGGGTCGCACCGTCTTTCTTGAATCATCGCCTCCGATTACTTATACTTCACATGTGGCTGGTCAGACTGCGCCTTGGCGCTACTGCACAGTATCCGGCCCCAAAACGCGCCTACGGGCGCGTTTTGTTTTTCCGGTAAATGAGCCGCCCAATACGCTGCCGATCAAAATATCCTTCCCTTGCCGCCTGTGACTTCTGTGATGGAACAAAGGTGGTTGCACCCCTCCAGCCATCTTTTTCCCATTCAAAAACAGTAATTCCGTACTGCCCTGACCCCTCAACTTCAAAAACCTTCAGATAGCGACGCTTAAGCCGCCACTGGCCCTTCCCGCCATTGACCCACACCCACCAAACCTCGTCCGGGTCAATAAGTGTCATGGCAAGCAAGTTTATGTAGCGAAGACGTTCAACCTTGTCCGGGTCTGCAAGCCACTTGAATTTCCCCTTTTGTTTGTCGCTCCCCTTGATGAAGAACGCCTTTGTGATCGCCAGCGAACTCCCCGTCACGTCGGTAAAAACCGCCCCCTTGTCCATTGTTGCGCCAAATACGTCCAGAAAATCCGTGACCGCCTGTTCCGGCAGCGTGCTGGCGGGCAGTATGACCGAGGCGGGAACGTGCGTTGCTGTAGGTATAGGCGGCGGTGTAAATCCAGTCGGCCATGCCGCGCCACGCTCGGCCAGTACGGCATCGTAGCCGGTCAGCGGCGGAACCGTATTGGGTTCCAGCCACGCCTTGCCGGGGTTGTAGGCGAAGCCGGGATCGATACCTTTGGGCACGCGCACCGTGTGCGGATTGCTGCCGTTCTTGCCGACGATACGCTCTTCCCACTCGACAGGCGGCGCGGTATCCGGGCCGTTGTTTCCGGACTTTTTCCACTCATCTTCCGCCTCCGCGCGGGAGAGCGATTCAACCGAGCAGCCGCAGCCCCATCCGTTCTGCGGCATGTGCGTGTCCCACCACGGATCGTCTGCGGGTAGGATCAAACCGTCCCATGCCTTGTGCTCAAGACGCGGATGCTGTGCGCCGGAGTGTCGATAGCGCCAGTACGGGCGCAGTTTCTTGACGCTTTCCATCTGCTGATAGCGCCCAGCGTTATAGGCTTGCCGCACGTTGGTATCGTAGATGATCCGGCTGCGCCAACCGGGAGAACCGTTGTAAGCCCACCCGCGTTGCTTTGCGATCTCCGGGAAAGCCTCTTTGAAAGCCTGATAACCACCCTTAGAACGGGCGTCTGAAATGGCGTTATAGAGGTCTTCAAGCAGCGCGTCGTGGGTTGCGCCCGCAACGATGAAGGCATGGCTGTGTTGTTCCTGCCAGATGTCCGTCCAGCCGGAAGATGGCAGCTTGATCTTGCGCCGCCAGAATTCGGCTGCTTCCTTGAACGGGAGGTCGGCGGGGCTGAAAGCCATTACGATCTCCCGGCCAGATTCGCCGCCGCCATGCCTTCCGCGATGGTGCGCACCCACTCCTGATAGTTCGCTTCATCGCGCTTCAAGGCTTCGATTCTCTCCAGCGCCTCATCGAAACCACCAGATTCCGCAATGATTACGGCGACCTGATTGATGATTTGCTGCTCGAAGGGTGCGCATAAAGAGGCCATTTGCGCGGCGTAGGCACCCGTGAGATGGCTCTCCATCGGCTTGCGTGCGAGTGCAGCCGTATCGGTGCGACGGCGCAGGTCGGCACTGCCCATGTCCCACGTATCCCATGAAAAACCGCCCTGTGCCGCCCCTGCGTTTGAGTGCAGAATCTCCGCGTCTTCAGCAGCCATCGGGATTTGCATGGCCTTGTGCGCCCACTCAAGGTCGATTCGCATGCCGATGGAGGCGGCTTCCTTCAGGATTTCGACCATTTTCTTCTGGTCGACCTCTTCTTCTGTCAGGTAAACGAACACCGGGCAGCGATCCGGCTTGAACAGGCCATTGATAGTGGCTATCGGCTTGACAAGCTGCCCGGTCAGCGTTGGCGCAATCTGCCCGGCGTCGTGCAGCATGATTTCACGGCGCACCTGGTTATGAATCTCGCCCAGCGCATGAGTGCTCGTTTTTCCGTCTGCTTGACTGGTGAGTGTGCCGCCGATGATGGCGATGGACTGTTTTTTCTCCCAATAGGCGATAGCCGACAGGAAGTCATCGACCGTCCCAGCCTTCTGCGCCTGGATGAACTCAATGCTCATCGTCTCCGGAACGACGCCCGCACCGTCGTTGCCGATGTTGCGCACGGCGCGCAACAGCGCATCGCGTTCTTTGTCTCCCAGCCCTGCGGGGTATTTACCAAGGCGCAGCGGCAAACCGTAGACTTCCAGAAACCGCTGCATGTCACGAATATTGTATGCTTTATATGCGTACGTCCAAGCCAACACGCGAAAGAGCGCCGCGCCCTCGATATAACCCGTCTTTGCGCGGTGCTCATGGATCAGCCAGCGTCCTGGTGTGAGTGGCTCCGGCAAACCGTCGCGTAGATAGCACAACTGTCCATTGACGAGCCTAAAGAGCCGCTGCGGCACCCATTGCAGCGCCGGACGATCATCGTCCGGTGCGGGTAGCCAGACGCTTCCGGGCTTCCAGTTGATTTCCAGCGCAACAAAACCCTTTCCGATGGCGTCAGTCACATCGTAGTGCGCATCCTCGAACCGGGAGATGGCGCGGATCATCCCTTCCAGTTCCTTCGTCCGAGCCATTTCCGACTCGCTTGCGTCATCAGGCGCTTCCAACTGCCAGCCCAGTCCCGTAACGGCACGCCGCCGTTTTCCCAACTCACCAAATACGTGCGCGTCCTGTTCTTCGATTAGCTCGAAAAGCGCGGCCTGATCCGTGATGTGCCCATCGTCTGCCATTCTAAACGCTCGCGCCAGTACGGACGGATCGAGCACGTTCACGCTGGCGTAATTGAGCGCGCCTGCGTTTGAGGAACGCGGGGCGGACTGCGGGGTCTTGAGCAGGTTGCCGATTTTCGAGAGCGCGGCGGCGAGCGGTTTAATCATCATCGTCGTTCCAATCGTTAGCTCGGTTCTGACGCGATCCACCGCGCCCGGAGCGCACCGGGGTGTAGCTCCACTCAGCGGCAAACTGGTTGGCGAGCCGCCAGAGTTTTTCCAGGGCATCCGGCCCATCGTCGTGATCGGCTTCCGGCCAGAACCTCATTTGTTCGAGCAGTACGCTCTGTGTGCGAAAAAGCCGGATTTTGCCGTTGGTGATGTGCGGTTGGAGGCTGACGATCCGTAGCTCTTTCTCGACCTTTTCTGGCATGGCGATACCGGGAAAGGCAATCCCGGCCTTGGTCGCGCGCTTGATGAGTTCGGTGTACAGGAACTCCTGGAACTGGACGGTTTCCACACCCCATGCTACGCAGCGGTATTCCTTTTGAAGTGCAATGGCCCGCTCGATGATGAGGTCGGGCACACGGCGGCAGATGTCCGCTTCCACCACGTCCAGCGTCATCGTGTCGCGCGAAAACCCGCCCACCAGAATCGCGCTCGGGTCGTGGTGCTTGCCTTTCTTGCCGAGCGAGGGGTCGATAGCCCCAAAAAATATCCAGTCGGCGCGGCGATCCGTCCAGAGATGAATGGTCTTGAACGGGGCTTTATCGTCGTTTCCGGCTTCGTTCTGGTATTCCTGATTGAAGGCGTCGTGATCGGTCGCCCGCAGGCACATCAGCCGGTAGAGCGGGCGCACCTGCGGCCAGGAAACCTCCGCGCCCGCGTCCATTGCCTTCTTATGTCGCTTATAGAACGACTCGGCGGCGGCTTCTGCGGCGACCTTTTCATCGTCGCTGTCGCCGCCCGTGTAGAGGGCTTCCCACTTTTCCCACAAGGCCATGTTGTCTGGCCAACGAGTGATGCTCTTGAACACACGCCGTCGCCAGCCGGGACGGCGGGATACGCGGTTGATGGCCGCGTCGTAGTGAAGTGATGTGCCAACCCAGAACACGTCCATCCCGCCCGCTGGCCCCGCCAGACCGAGGATGGCCGAGAGCACGTACTTTTCGACCTTGTCGCGCTGCGCCTTGTCCCGGACGTTTTCGTCGTTCTCCAGATCGTCCAGAAAGATGAGGTCGGGCCGGTACGGGCCGTGCTTCATGCCGCGCACCTTCTTGCCTGTGCCGCCGATCCGCAGCTTGATGTTATTCGCGGTGATCGCCGTGGTGGCCTGCCAGACGCGCCCTTGCCCTGCGGCTTCTGGGAAATCCATCGCCAGCCTCGGGTTGGTGTCCAGTTCCGCCTTGATGGATTCGAGCATTTCAGCGGCTTGCTCTTCGGTGTTCATGATGATGCCGATCATGTGCTTTCGGCCTGTCACGATGCACCAGAGGCTTCCAAGCTGCGTTTCATAGGTTGATTTCGCCTCGCCGCGCGGCGCTTGATGCACTTCTCGCCCGTCCGCTTTGCCGTCGATGACCTCCGGCAGGCGGGTGAAGATGAACTCATGAAATGTCGAGAAGTGCGGTGTCGGGACGTAGTGCGGGAAATACGTTCGGCAGAAATAGCCGTAGTCATGCCATGCACGCTCCCGGCGTGCCTTGGATGCTGCCGGATCGGACGGGAACGCCTCGCACTCCAGTTCGATGGTGCGCCGAATTTCCTCCCCAAGTCGGGCGATCTGTTCCTCGAATTCTCGGCGGGTTTTGACTTCGGCGATGTCAGCCATAGCGTTTACCCAGGAGAGCGCCGACCCCATCGAGGTGCGGCAACAGCGCGGCCAGCGCCGGTTTATCGTGCGCGCGCAGATAGTCGGCGAGTACCTTCAAGGTGTCCATCGCCACGGCAAGGCCGGAGTACGCCGGGTTCACACGGGCAAACGCGCGGGAGAATTTGGCGTAGGCATCCGCAAGGGAGGCCAGCAGTTGCGCCTTGTCGGCGGGCGCAATCCGCGCGGCTTCCAGTTCGCGGGTCGTGACCACGATCTGCCGCGCCATGTCTTCGACCAACTGTTTATTGAGATCATCAATGCCCTGTTCGGACACCCGATAGGCAGCGCGGGCCGTATCCCAATCGTCGCCGCGCACCCTGGCTTTCGCCTTCCAGTCACGCGCGGTTTCATAGGAGACATCGAGCGTAGCCGCCGCGCCGGAAAGCGGCATGCCTTCGATGTAGAGCGCGCGCAGCCTGGCTCGGGTTTCGTCCGAATAGGCCATTTCAGATGACCTTGGTTGAGAGAATCTTGATGAGTTCGACCCCGCCCGCGACCAGTGCGCCAACAACGCCACCCGACACGCCACCCGCTTTGGAACTGGCCTTCAGGAAGTTTTTATCTTCCTCTTCCAGCCTCCCGACTCGGCCTTCAAGTCCATCGATGCGCCGTCCGACGTTTTTCTCAAGCCCGTCGATGCGGTGCGTGAGGCGCGCCTCGATGTTGACCAACGCGGTTCTCTGCGAGGATTCGAGGGATCGCACGTCGGCGCGAATATCGTCGATGCGCGTGGTCAGCGCGGCATGCAGTTGCTGAACGGTTCCGGTCAGCAGGCCGAGTTGATGCGCAACGGCGGCGTTGCTCTTTTCGTTTGCTGTTTCGCTCATGTGAGGCTCCTCTGTGACTCAGCGGCATACGGCACGCGCCGCACGCCACGTCTTTTCGATCATCTGCATTCCTGCCAGGCATTCGCCGTACCGGTGAGCCATGTCTCGATAAGCGCCTGCGCATCCTCCAAGGGCTGAGAGGGTGGCGTCTGCGGCACGGAGACAGGGAGCGGCGGAAGCCCATTCCTTGCGATTGAGGGCGGCGGTAATGTCGGCGCGGGCGTCGCGCAACCGGCGCTCAGCGCGATCAGCGCGAGCGCGGGCAGCCACGAGCTTCTGTTTTTCATCGTCGTATTCCTTGATGGCGGTGGAAAGCTGTTCGGTAAAGGCGAGATTGATTGCGCGCTGCGTCTCCGATTCGGCCAGCGCCCGCGCGGTGGCCGTCTGGCGCTCTTCGGCCCATGATTGCTTCGCCTTGTCGAATTTCGACTGGACGCCCGCTGCGCCGACTCTGTGACCGCCTGCGAAGCTGGCAGCCGCCAGAAGGCAGACAAGAAGGACGGGGCCGATAATCTCCGCTTTCATGACCCTGCCGCCTCAACTTCGGCGATGCACTTGCTGTGCCGTTCCTGTTGTCGCTTCCAGACGCCGCTGCACGTCCGGTTTCCGGGCGCGGAGCAATCCACGCCGTTCGAGAACCGATATTTCAGAAGCGCGTCACAGGCGGCGCGGTGGTTTCCGAACAGCAGCGCACGACGCATCGATGATCCATTCCACGCGCCCGTGCCGTACTGGTAGACGAAATCCAGATACACGTCGTATTCGCCCTGCGTGAGCGCGACATTGGGCAGGCTCTTCTTGAAGGTTTCTTCATCGCGGGAAACGTGGGCACGCAGCACCACCAACGCACGCACGGGCGGCATGGGTTCTCCGACTTTCAGGGGTTTTCCGGCTTCATCCAAGGTGCTGCCGAAGCCGCCTGTCGGCACGGGGTCGACGACGGTTTTTACGGTCTTCGGCGCATAGCCTTCCGAGATGGCCAGCGCGATCAGGAATGCCGCTGATACGGTAAGCGATTTGACCGGAATGCGTGTTTTTTCCATCTCAGAACTTCCTGCCACTCATTGCTGCCGCCATCTTTGCCCACACCATCATTTCACGTACCGACATGGCCTTGACCACCGGCAAGGGCTGGTGCAGTTCTCGCGCCACCAGCCCCGCTGCGGTCAGGATTCGGATGGCTTTTTTTCAACATCATCCTCGCCCCCCAGCGCATCATCGTTGGCGATCAACGTGTCCACGATCCGGCACGCGGCCCTGTAATCCGGCCCGCGCAACTGTTTGATGAGCACTTCATCCGTGCCGGTAATGTTGGCGATCAGCGCGATGTTCTGCGCCACACCTCCACGCGTGTCGAACGCCAGATAATCGGCGGCTGTCGTGTAGTCTCTGAACGTGAGTTCTTCGATTGACTTGCCCGCCGGACCGCCGAGGATGAGCGCGTGTTTCAGTTTCAGCTTCGTCATGTCATCACCCGATCTGCTCGGACGTGTTCGCCATGATCGTCACCTTCGTCGTGCCGTCTCCGACCTGCGCCACCTCAGTAACGAACGCCTGCGAGAGCATGTGGACGCGCCCATCGGCCAGCCGCACCGTCACGTCTTCATCCTTGATGGCATTGATCGCCACAAAATCCATCCCCGGCTGGAGATTGATGTTGAGTTCGAGCGTGGCGGGCGTACCGGACTCGGTGTAGCCACCGTCTTCCGGGAGCCGCCCGCCTTTGTGTTCGCGCTTCACGCCCGAGGGCGAGAAAGTGCCCGGATCGTCGGCCAGCGGGAGCTTGCCGAAAGACGGCAAGCTGACGGTGCGAATGTTGTTGAGTTGTGCCATTTCAAACCTCGTTCAAAGGGCGGTTATCAGTAGTTCGGTTCCGTTTTACGGAACCGGCTGCGGCCAGCAAGGATGTAGAACGGGCTGTTGATGACGGGATCGTCCCGGAAGTTGAACCGGCTCGGGTTGCCTGGGTCTTGTTCGACGATCAGTGAGCCCTTGTAGTAGCCGTAGGCTTGCACCCATCCGAGTTCGCGCATCAGCTTGTTCTGGTAGAGCGAGAGCAGGAACACCTTGACGCTGTCCTCAGTAGTGATCGGCAGGCCGGGACGGTAGCCCTCGTTGGTTTTGGCGGCGACCGTTCCGCGAAATTGCTGGATTGCGCCCATGCGCTGCTCTGTGCGGATGCGCTCCATCGCCTCGGCCACGTTGATGTCGAGCCATGCATCGTCGGCAGATCCGTCCGAGCGGGCCTGGTACATGGTAATCAGCCGCTTGATATAGACCGCGCCATCCTTGCCAACCTCAAGGATCGACATACCCTTGAAGAGCAGCGAATTACCGAGGCTGAAATCGTTGTAGGACACATCGGCCACCAGGCCGGGAACGGGCGTGCCTTCAAGCGAAATCACCGGATTGTTGTACAGCCTCGGCGCGGCAGCGCCGCAGATTGCGGCAGCGGCTTCCCACACGGATGCGGGATTCACGGCTAACCAGGCACAGGAGAGGTGCTCGTAGTTCTTCGTTTCACCGAACGCAGCAGCCTCTCCGTAGGTGCCGCGATACGCGGTGAAAACGCGGAAACCCGCCTGCACCGGAACCGCATAGCGACGGCGGGATTCGGCGTGCCACGCGGCGAGCGTGGCGGCGTCGTTGATCCCCATCGCCACATACCGGAACCACCGCTCGCCGATCAACGAGGGCAGATCGCCCGGTAACGGGTCGCCCGTGCCGCCCGCCATGCCTGCGATGTTGAGTACAAGGTTTTCCGGCATCGGTTCTTCGTAGAGACCGAGGCGCAAGTCGATGGCGTTGCCGCATGTGCCTTTGTGGCGCGCGGTCAGCGTGACTGTGGCATCCGACGCTTCGGCAGTGACAGGGATGTCGTCTCCAGCGGCGGTGATCGCTTCCGCAATCGCTGCAGCGATGTCGGCAGCAGCAACGCTCGCCTGAACGCCGACACAGATGGGCTTCCCGGCGACGTAGAGCGCGAGCGTTCCGGCTTCGGTGGCGGGCGTTGTGACCGTGATGCTCCCCGTGGCCTGTACGCCTGCGGCGTTGTCGGCATAGGGCAGCATGAAGAGGTCGAAGGTCTGATCGGCGCGGCGATAGGCGGCAGCCATCTGCGCGAGCATGGAACCCGCGCCCGCCTTCTTCACGGCATCCTCGACGCTGGTGATGCGCACGACTTCACCCGCCGGGGCGCTGCCCGTGTCGAGCTTTTGACCAACCAACAGCACGACGGGCAGGTCTGCCCCCAGCCCGGCCTGTGAGCCGTCGATTTCGATGTAGACGCCAGGGTAGCGTAGCGCCTGGGGCACTTCAGAGAACGTGATGGTCACGGTTCATCTCCTGTGTTTTGAATGGATTCAAATGCGGGCGGGTCGGGCAGATAATTGGTAACGAGCGCGTCGAACACGTAGCGATCCGCCCAATACAGGTCGCCGTCCGTGTATTCCAGGACGCGCCCGCCATCGAACTTGAGCGGTCTTACGTTCGGCTCGATCTCCCACCCGAGCAGCAGGGTTTTAACGGCCTGCCGGTAGGCAAGCAGCTTGTCGTCGGTTTCGCCTGGTCGATGGACGCGGACGTTCTCGACCGCCATTACCACGTCGAAGGCCAACGTCACGTTTTCGGCGCGCTCGCCCGCGTGACGCACCCGGTCGGCGGCGCGGATCACCCAACAGGCCGGGAGCGGCAGCGCGTCCGGGCGTACCTGGGCGAACTCTGCCGCGCCCGCAACCTGCCGAAACCACCGTCCGTCGAAGCCTGCCGGTCTGGGTGTCAGGTGCAGGATCAAAGGGGTGAGCGACACCATCACTCAGCCCCCCCGGCAACAGAGAAGCGCGGCGGATAACGCGACGGGCCGGACTGGATTTCAGCAAGGCCGGAAGGCTCCGGCGGCACAAGACCCGGCAGCGTGCCTTTCTGGAACTTGTCGAGTAGCTCAAGCACGGCGTCGTAGGCGTCCTGAACCTCCTCCGTCATGCGCTCCGCGCCTTGCAGGTAGTAGAGCGCCACGGTTGACGAAAGTCTCGCCAGCAGCGTGGTCTGCGCCTGTGGCGGAATACCGTAGGAGATCAGGAGCGCATCCGCATCGGCCAGACACCTGTCAATAGCCTCCAGCGCCAACACCAGCGCCGCCTGTTCTTCCACGGGATACCCGGACACATCGCCCTTACCAATGACTTCCCGTAGCGCCTTGTCGGCGCGCGGGAAATCGTAATCGGCAGGCACGGCCAGTTGCGCGAGGCGCATGGCGTTGCTGCGGGCGAGGAGATCGGCGCGGGTGGCGAACATGGCTTATTTCGCCTTTTTGGTTTTGGCGGGAGCAAGGGCGGCGGCGGGGTCAGCGATAGTGGCAGCGAGATCAACCTCTTTCAGATCGTCATCGCTTAAAACTTCCGCCACATCCAGCATTTGCTCGGCAGCAAGGCGTTTGGCGGTCGCGTCATCAACCTCAACTTCCAATCCTTCTCGCGTGAAAGTCATCCCGCAACGACGGAAGGTCTCCGACTTCGAGGCAGGGGCTACACGAATAAACAGTTTCATGTTGTGCCTCCCGTTACAGCCAAGGCGTCACAAGTAGATCGACCTTGTTGTAGTTGGTGTTGCTTGCACCGCCTTCCTTCTGGACAGCCTTCAGGAGTTGCTCGGCTGCGGCCATGTTGTCCGGCCCCACGACAAGCAGGTCGGGGATAATGCCGAGCTTGCGGCGACCGTCCCCCTCGAACCTCATCATGGCGGCGAACGCGGCGTTGAAGTTGGCCTCGTTCAGCGCGGCCTTGCTGCCAAACGCGCATTGCCAGAAGCCGTAGGCGACTTCCCCGCGCCAGCGGCCGCCGAAGCTGTACACATCCAGGTTGAAGACGTTATCGCTGGTAGTGGTGGTAATTGAATCGAACTGCGGAGCCATACGCTCTTGCAGGTAGAGGGCGCTCGGTGCACGTTTCGTGCAAAGCAGCACCCACGGCGCACCCGCGCCATCCTGCACGTTGGAGACGGACACTGCCGCACCGCTGCCGTCTTCGTTCGGCGCAACCGGGTGATCCTCATCGAAGAACGGCTGACCGTCGTAGCAGGTATCCGTAAAACCAGCGGCGAGCGCCTGAAACACCAGGTCGTTCTTCAGGTCAATTGCGGCCTGACCGGCGGACTCAGCCAGCGTGCCGTACTGCCCGATGTTGTCGTCTTCGATGTCGGTACGCTGCACATCGACCGTGGTCTCGAACTTCCGATTGATGACAGCGTATGCCGTTTCCTTCAGGAGTTTGTGTTGGCGTGCGCCAACCCACTCCCGGAACGCCGGGAATTGTGAAAGCCACTCGTAGGTGTTGCTCTTGCTGCTCGACTGGATCAGCTTGGCAATTTTCTGCCAGTCATCCGGGGCTGCGGCAAGGCCCGCGTTCCAGCGGGCGGTCAGCGCGGTTTTGAGGGCGTCAATCTGCGCCTGGGTGAGGGTCTGTTGCGGCATGGGTTACTCCTTTGCTTTCAAAAAGGCTTCATGGGAGACGCCCAGCTTTTCGCAAAGCGCAGCCTCTTCCTTGGTAAGCGCGGCGACGGTAGGCGCAGGCTTGTCGTCAGCCTGCTTTGTGAGCAAACCAAGCGGCTCGGCCTTTTCGACATATTCCCTGAGTGCCGCCATCGACAGGTTTCCGACACTCTCTTTCAGCGCGGGCGGAACCTTTTCAAGCAGGCTGTCACGCTCGACCTTTTCCACCGCCAGCGCCGCTTCGGCTGCCTTCGCTTCGATGTCGGCAAGCTTGCTTCGCGCATCGTCACGTTCGCTCGTCAGCGTCTCGACAGTGGTCTTGAGTGCAGCCACTTCCGTCTTCAGACCGTCGCGCTCTTTGGTGAGCGCGGCAATCTCCCTGGCTTCATCGGCCATGTGGTTCTCCTTTGGGTTGGGGTTGGAGTTGTTTTTTCGCGCGGCAACAAGGGCATCCAGCCCGTCCAGCGCGGGAGTGTTCGTGAGCGCCACGGATACGATTTCAAGCACTTCGCCGGTTTGAGGGCTGTAGCCGAATACCGCAGAGATGTAGCGGTATTCGCGCGCCGCGATCAGCTCACGGGCACGATCCGTCCAGCGGATACCGACCGCGTACAGCCCTTTTCCGTCACGCCATTCAAGGTCGCGGAACCACCCGGCAGCAGGCACAGGCTGCCCGTTCAATTCGGCATGAAGGGACTGGTGCTCGTAGTCGACGAGGGTGTCGCCCGACTTCTGGCTCGCGCGAGCAACAACGGCTGCGGCAATGGCCGAGTCGAGCATCCACGCGGGCACGTCGCGCGGGCGACCGTCGTTGGCACGAAAAGGGCCGGGATGCAGCAAATGCGCATCGGTCGGCACAGCGTCGCCTTCGGCGGGAACCAGTTCGAGTGTCAGTGCGGCAAGGGTGCAGGCGTCCGTTCTCATGGACGCCAGTGTCGCCAATCTTTCAAGCGGCGTTCAGGCTGGAAACGTTTCCAGCCTGCGAGGGGTTGGGTATCGGCGTCGCGCAAACGCGCGGATAGACATGCTCATAACGGACATCTTGATTTCGGTGGAAATTCATTTCTGCCCG
>Ga0099364_10003697_pt1 | contig 23599 bp, 22 predicted proteins | sample TergutTh196P3_FD_73070 | JGI IMG/M metagenome (GOLD analysis project Ga0099364, IMG submission 73070) | Microcerotermes parvus P3 segment gut microbial communities from Pointe-Noire, Republic of the Congo - Th196 P3 | ecosystem: Host-associated > Arthropoda: Insects > Digestive system > Gut ...
TTTTGACGTAAATGCCGCGCCTGTCCCTGTTGACGGACTGGATCTTCCTGACACCATGTTAGGACTGGATGTAGGACCAAAGACAGTTGCCAAATACAAAGAAGTATTGCAAACCGCAAAGACAATTGTGTGGAATGGGCCTGTCGGCGTATTTGAGTTTGATGCCTTTGCAAAGGGAACGGAAGAAGTTGCCAAACTTGTTGCAGAAGCAACAGGCAAGGGAACCATCACCGTTGTAGGCGGCGGAGACTCAGTTGCGGCAGTAAACAAATTCGGCCTTGCCTCAAAAATGAGCCATGTCTCCACCGGCGGCGGCGCTTCACTAGAATTGCTAGAAGGCAAGAAATTGCCCGGCATAGAAGTTTGCAGGAGTTAATATGAGTAGAAATTACTATATCGCAGGAAATTGGAAGATGCACATGACTAGGCAGCAGGCGGCGGAGCTTGCTCAGTCTTTGGTGAATGAGCTTAGGGGTTCTAGCCAGCATCGATATTTAGTGGCACCGTCTTTTACTTTGCTGGAAACTGTTTCCGCGGTAATTGAAGAGAGCAATATCCGTCTTGGTGCACAGAATTGCGCACCGGAAGAGCAGGGTGCTCACACGGGTGAAGTTTCTGTTTTGCAACTGAAAGATATTGGCGTGCAGACAATTATTTTGGGACATTCGGAAAGACGGCACTCTTACAAAGAGGATGATGCACTTATCAACAAAAAAGTAAAACTTGCACTCAAGCACGGGTTTGAAGTAATCCTTTGCATTGGCGAGCTTCTTGAAGAAAGGGAAGCCGGCAAGGTTGAGCAGGTTTGTGAAACACAGCTTGTAAAAGGACTGGAAGGTGTAAATGCGGGCGACTTAAACAATGTTGTTATTGCATACGAACCTGTTTGGGCAATTGGAACCGGCAAAACTGCAACCCCTGAAGATGCGGAAGCTGTTCATGACTTTGTTCGTAAGGTGATTGCGCGCTTGTATGGTGAAGATGCGGCAAACAAGATTGTTATTCAGTACGGCGGCTCTGTTAAACCGGATAATGTAAAAGATCTTATGGCAATGAAAAATATCGATGGAGCTCTGGTAGGCGGTGCCTCTCTTAAATTGGACACCTTTATTCCTATTGCTAGGTTTTCTTAAAACCGGTTTTCTTAAAGTATGAGTTTTTTCTGTCTGTTATGGGTTCCATTTTTTTTACTTCTCCGCCGGAGTTTTACAGGAACAGGCGGGGGGAGCGTTTTTGCCCTTCTTTTTGGGAGCATAACTGCTGTAATTCAATTCCTCCTGGGGGATCTTATTACTCCGGGAGGTTTTGGTTTTTCACGCTGGCTTTATGGCTTTATTGATATTGTAAGTCTTCCTGTTCTTTTCCCTATAATTATTTACACAATCCTTCTTGTCTTTAGAAGATCATCCGGCAATGCGGACTTTGAAGGCTTTACCATGTTTTGGATAATTCCGGTTGGCGCTCTTAGAGCATTAAGCTGGAGTGCTCAAAGTGATCCACTATTACTTGTAGCAGTTCCTCTTCTTTGGACAGCAATAGCCGCAGGCATTGCTTTTTTAATCCACATGATGATGGAAAGTTACAGTGCAATAATAAAAATTGGTTATTTTCTGTGTATTTTATTGCTTCCTGTCTCTGGCGCTTTTGCATATTGGGCATTCTTCTCTCAGCAAACTTTGCTTGGATTTTTATTTTTTGCTATAACTCAGGTTCCTCTTGTTTTATCATTTGTAATTTCTAAATAAAAAGTGATCATTGCTAACGCAGAATACTTCCACTCGCGCAGAAGCGCAGAGGTATGGAGAACATTCCCTGAGTAACTAAAGAGAATGATTGCTTGTAGCCGCAATCACTCTCCGATACAGCTCAAAATTCTCCTCATCAAAACAAACAAATACAACCTGTTCAATGCTAGGTGTTTCACAAAGAGTTTGCGTAACAGTATCAACAGCAACGATAACAGCTTTGTCTTTGGGATAGCCATAAACACCGGTGCTAATGTTTGGGAAGGCAATGCTTTTAAGGCCGGACTTAGCAGCAAGTAAAAGACTGGTGCGGTAACATGAAGCGAGCGTTTCAGGTTCGCCTTGTTTTCCGCCTTGCCAAACCGGGCCAACAGTGTGAATAATATTTTTGCAGGGAAGATTATAACCTGCGGTTATTACCGCATCTCCTGCAGGACACGGGCCGCCAGGAATATTGCGGCGTTCTTTTGCAATTTTTATACATTCTTCTAAAAGTTTAGGACCTGCTGCATAATGAATAGCGCCGTCAACACCGCCACCGCCCATCAGACTTGAATTGGCAGCATTTACGATAACGCACACCTTTTGTTTTGTAATGTCGCCCATTATTAGTTTTATTTTTTCCATATTTTTATTTCCTTAACTTCCGTTATCATGGCTCTACATTCATCTTCCTTATAATATAACACAAAAGTACCGTATGGGCAAACTACCGTATATACTAATTGCAGTATAGCACCACAGCAAACGCAATTTATCCCTAATCCCACCAAGAATACAAATTTTCCTTCAATAGTTCACCTAATCTATCAAAATCTTTATTCGAGTCATGAGCAGCTTGTTTATAAGCATTTTTAATTTCTTTATGATATTCTTCAAGCTCGGCAAGCAATCTGTCAGTTTCATTTTGATCGGGACTCTCTGTCAGCTGAAACTTGCCATTGATAAATTCAAAATACCCGGCTTTGGGGGCATTGCCGCTTTCTTTGCCTGCCCAACCATTGTTTTGTGAAATAAAATCACCGCAGAAAGATGAACCGCCTTTTTTATATTCTGTTACTAATCCTTTGTATTTTGGATAACGAGAATTAACTTCATCACGCCGTTTATCGTAATAAGCATCAGAGTCTCTCATGCGTTTCAATATTTCAACAGTTTCTTTTGCTGTAGCTATTTTATTTTTTCTGTATTGTTCTTCGGAATGTCCGTATTTTTCTTCTGTATCAATGTAATCTTTTAAATGTGTTATCATTACGCTTAAAAGTCCGCCAAAACCTTCCCACGGTCGTATGCTCTTGATTGTTTTGCGCCATTTAAAATGATTGCGGATAGCATATTTAAGATCATGTAATGCCCCTTTAATATCAAGGTAAAGCCATTCGAGCCGTAATCCAAGACTAATTTTTTGTTTTTTTGCATCATCAAAAATATCCTCAAACATCTCGCCTATAAATTGTGTTTTTATTTGGTCCTCTGAAAAATCAGCTTCATCATGCTCTCTGCCTTTCATCAATTTTTCAGCAAACTTTGAATCAAGTGGTTGTGAGTCTTTAAGCATTGTCTTTCCTCCTTAATTTTTCCGGCTTAATGCAAAGAGGGTTCCCTCTTTTCTCTCACTTCAACAACTTCCTTCCCTGCACCTCAACCAAAATAGTCATTTGCTGTATGGCGGTTTTGTTTAAGCGCAACAGGCGTTCATTTTGGGGTATGCCGTCATTGATTAATACAGCGTTGATGTTTTCCATGTTTGACAAGCAAATGAGTTCATTAATGGAAGCGTAGTCACGAATATTCCCTTTTAGATCGGGGTTTTTGTTTCTCCATTCTTTAGCGGTTATGCCGAATAGGGCGATGTTCAAAACATCGGCTTCGTCTGCATATATTATAGAGGCTTGTTTTGGGGTCAGTTCTTTGGGGACAAGGCTTTGTTTAACAGCATCCGTGTGGATATGATAATTGATTTTTGCAAGTTCCCTCTTGGCAGACCAACCGAGGAGTTTTTGTTCGGCTTCTTTTAGGCGTTGGAATTCTTTGACCAATAACAACTGAAACCGGGCGCTTATCCACATGCCAAAATGAAACGCTATGTCTTTATGAGCATAAGTTCCGCCGTAACGGCCTGCTTTGGCGGTTATTCCAATGGCGTTGGTTTTTTCTATCCATTGTTTTGCAGAAAGGACAAAGTTGTTGCTTCCTGCGGAATTTCTAATTGTACCGAATTCGGTATAATTAAAATTAGGGTTAAATAGGGCTTCCCATTCCCCAATATACTCAATAGTGCTTTTTAAACTGAGCCACTTGATGATGATATGTTCTTCCATTTGGCTGTGCGCAATGTCGGTAAGCGAGATAAAATCTTCATCATTTACCTGAATTATGGAAATTTCTGTTTTTTCAACGGTTATCTTAGCCATTTTCCCCTCCGCGATTATTTCTAATTATAGTGAATTTGCCATTGTTTGAATTGGTATTGTAATCAACATTATAACATAAAAAATTGGAAAAAACTACCAACCGCCAACAACGGTCGATTATCAATAAAGAACCCCTTGGCAAGCCTAAGTTTTCCATATCACCTGTATCAAGCCGTCCGAAATATGTCGCAGGGAAATTGCGAATTAAGAGACGGTGGAGGTCGATATTCTGTTCTTCATAGCCTTGCGTCGGGGAAGCAAAACCCGTTGCTTTTTTATCCATTGACTATTATACTACACAATTGTATAGTTTTTGTCAAGGGGATTTTAGTGTTTTTTCCTTTTATATCACCAAGTAAAATCCCCCAAACACCCCTTATTATATTGTTTGGTAGTGCCGCAAGAGCGAGATTCGCAATCTCAACGGTAAGGCTATTTTTTTTAATTATTAGTAGGGGAAGCACAAATTTCTTAACTGTTGAATAATTCAAGTTGCAAAGAGTAGTATCGCATAACTGCTCCCCCTCGCTCCAAAGCCTTCGGTTTTTCCGCTACCCCCACGCGGTCTCCTTCCTCATGTTAAGTGTTACTCGCAACTTTTTCTCACAGAGGACACGGAGAACACGGAGGAAGAATAAGCGAGAGTTCCTCACATTTTCTATCCCCAGAAATGGTCGCTTAACCAGTCTTTTGGAAAACCCCTTGCGGTTATATCGACATTGGGATATTTTACAAGAAGTTCTTTAAGTTTATTACGGAATGTGTTAGTTGGTGTTATTGTATCTAAAAAATATACGATGATTGCCAGAACTTCATAAATTTTTCGTTTTGTAATATCACCGGAAGAAAGCCATGAACGGTTTATTGTTTTTGGACTTTTAATTTGAATACTTAATTGTTTGTTCCAAAGGCGTGCATGATGAGCGCAAATGTTTCTTACATAAACTAATGCGTGCAGCCAATTTGCTAAAACGGGTTCTTTAATACCAAAATAATCTGCAACTGCTTTTCGTGCCGGTGACCTCTTTGTAATATTATATAAAATTGACAATTGTCCCATTGATAAAACTTCTAAAACTACCCAGATAGGCGGATAGGGATTATTATAAGTATCATAAAAATGTTTAATAAAAATATCGGTAGAGCGTTTTATATATGATGACATATTATTTAAAAACGCTTTATGATCTGCCGATATTAAAAAATATTTTGCATCTGTAAACCAAAACGGGTCTTTTGTATCGGCGGCAAAATGATTTGAAATCTGTGAGCGAATTGCTATTTCTATTTTTTCGATGGCAGAAAAAATCAATATTCGCAATTCCCGATCAAAGCGATAAAGATTGACAATATCATCAAAACTGGAATTGGGCTTATATTGATGCTGTTTTTTATCGGTTAAGAAGGGATACATATACCCGCTTAAATGATAGTAACTGATGTTTTGCAGATAACGATTTGCTCTGTTTTCATCTGGTATTTGCAAACCGCGAGTTTTGAGAAGTTCTATCTGGTCTGAAACCGACAGGGGCGGTTTTGAATAAGATTGTTTGTTCATAAAAAAAACTACCTGCCAAGTGTGCATATCAGGTTACCCCGACAGAGGCAAGGCAGGTTCATTAACTATAATATAGCAAATTACCAGTTTTTTGTCAAGCAAAATGGGCAAAAATATCGTTAACTTATGATAATATTCCCCTCTCTAAAACCACAATATTAAGCATTACCCGCGTACACTATTGATGTACGCCCCCGCCGGGCAGTGTGCCTGGCATTTTTTTTACCATAGGTAAGCACCACAGGAAACGCAATCTATTCCTAATCCCACCAAGAATACAAATTTTCCTTCAATAGTTCAACATATTATTCTCTCTTAATCATTGCCAAAATCAAATTTTCCCGTCATAGTAACCACATGAATGAAGAAACTATACTGCACCTTAAAAACGAGATCACAGAACTCGAACGGCTATTGGTTTCAAAGAAACGCCAACTTGAAGAGATGCAGTCAGTATCTAAACCCGATGATTCCATGGCAGGAATTAATAATACATCTTTGCCTCAAGAAAAGATAGCTCTTTTTCGTTTGCTTTTTAGAGGCAGAGAAGATGTTTATGCCAAACGGTGGGAAAGCAAAAAGATAGGAAAGTCAGGTTATCAGCCGGTGTGCCGGAACGAATGGGAGAAGGGGTTTTGCGAAAAACCAAAGATTAGCTGCAATAATTGCAAACAGCGTTCTTTAGAGCCGGTAACCGATGCGGTAACACAGGCTCATCTTAAAGGTTCGTTTGTTATGGGCATTTATCCTTTACTAAAAGACGAAACATGCAATTTTTTGGCGATAGATTTTGATAAAGCATCGTGGCGTGAGGATGTTTTAGCTTTTTGGGACACTTGTGAACTTGAAAATATACCGGCAGCAATTGAGCGTTCCCGTTCAGGAAATGGCGCACATATTTGGATTTTTTTTAATGAGCCGGTGCAGGCAGTAACAGCACGCAAGCTTGGGTCATTTCTTTTGACCAAAACTATGGACAGGCGGCCAGAAATTGGCCTTGATTCTTTTGATCGATTTTTTCCCAATCAAGATACGCTTCCAAAAGGCGGCTTTGGAAATCTTATCGCTCTTCCTTTACAGCAAGAGGCCAGAAAGAAAAACCACAGTGTTTTTGTGAACAAAAACTTTTCTCCATATTCAGACCAATGGGCTTTTTTAAGTTCGGTAAAAAAGATGAATACAGAAAGACTAAATGATATTGTCCAGAATGCGGTTTTGCAAAATGAACTACTTCCTGTTACTTACAACGCTGATGAAGACGACACAAAACCATGGAAAAAACACAACGATGCTTTGCCTGCAATCACAGAAATGCTTCCCAAAACCGTTGAGGTTATTCTTGCAGATCAACTTTATGTTAATCATACTGGGCTTCCTCCAATATTACGAAACCGCATTCTTCGCCTTGCATCCTTTGCAAACCCTGAATTTTACCGCGCCCAGAAAATGAGACTGCCGACATGGAATAAACCACATATACTATATTGCTACGAATTTTTCCCGGAATATATCGGACTTCCGGCAGGCTGTCATGATGGTCTTTTTGCTATTTTTGAACATTACAAAATAAAACCTGAGTTACAAAACAAACAGAATCATGGGCAAAAACATGATTTTCAATTTTTAGGCGAGCTTAGAAATGAACAAAAAGAGGTCGCCAAAAAACTTAAAACAAACTCAACAGGTATTTTATCGGCATCAACAGCTTTTGGAAAAACAGTAGTTGCACTGAGTCTTATTGCAGAAAGAAAAGTAAACACTCTAATTTTAGTACATCGTAAGCAGCTTGCAGACCAATGGATACAACGGATTAATCAATTTTTGGGTCTATCTAAAAAAGAGATAGGCTGTTACAGCGGAAGCAAAAAAGCCCGCACCGGAATTATTGATGTTGCCGTAATGCAAAGTGTTGTTAAGAAAGAAAAAGTCGTAGAATGGATTAACGATTATGGACAAATAATTGTTGACGAATGCCATCATATTTCCGCATCTTCATTTGAACGGATAATCAGAAAATGCCCCGCTCACTATCGCCTAGGATTATCTGCAACTGTTGTCCGCAAAGACGGACAGCACCCAATCGTATTAATGAATTTGGGCGATGTGCGATATTCTGATAACCGTAAAAATACAGTATCTATGTTTAGCCAAAAAGTAATCCCCCGTTTTACAGAATTTAAATCATCTGCCAAAACTGATAATGAAAATATCGCAATTCATGACATTTTTCGTGAGTTATGTGAAAATAAAGATCGAAACGATTTGATTATTAAAGATATACTTAACGCTCATAATGAAGGCAGAGAATGTCTTGTATTGAGCGAACGCCTTGAACACCTTGCTGTTCTGGAAAATGCTTTGAAAGATAATGCAACAAGTCTTTTTCTGTTAAAAGGCGGTATGGGAAAAAAGCAAATAAAAACGATTATGGATAATCTGCATAATATCCCAAACAACGAAAATCGAATAATTCTTGCCACTGGAAAATATCTTGGAGAGGGATTCGATCTGCCGTTTCTTGACACTTTATTTTTGGTTTTTCCTTTTTCATGGAAAGGTACGCTTATTCAATACACAGGCCGCCTTAATCGTGCCTATTGCGGAAAAACAGAAATACGGGTGTATGACTATGTAGATAAGGAAAACCCTGTTTTGTCTCGGATGTATGGTAGGCGGTTGAAGGGATATAAAGCAATGGGGTTTGTGGTGGGGTGAACCCCTCGAATTCGAGGGGTTTAAATACCGGGTTATAAAATCCTCATCATTTATCTGAATTATGGAAATTTCTATCTTTTCAACGGTTATTTTTGCCATAATAATATTTCTTCACTATGTCTACATCATCCAAAAATCCCAAACTTAACGATAGTTTTGAGCTTATTATTCATTGCTTTCACAAGCATTTTTTCCATATGCAAAAGCGTAGAATATTCTTCTAGCATTGCTTTGTAACTACCTAAATAAAAAAGAAACGGGGTGTTCTCATAGCAAGATAAACACGAAAGACTCATTGTATCAATATAGGGTACCCTTGCATTTCGACTCTTATTACGCTCAAAAACTTCGTCAAATTCCTTTCGAGTTTTGCATGACAGCATTTTTTTTGTATTTTCCTCGACAGGTATCTTGTCAAAAGGAGCGGGTATCCCATCAAATTTATCATAAATCAGGGTGTTAAACTCAATAAGAAAATCAGCATAATTTGAAATCAGTAAATCATCCTTAATAAAATTTATAACAAAATTTAGTTTTTTATTTCAGAATCCTGAACATAAATATAATTACCCTTAGTGTCAAAGAAATTTTGGTATATGTGTTTCTTGTTGGGTAAATCGTCGGGTGGATTTTCTGAAAATGTAAAGAGATTGGCTTTCTTGTCTATTGTCATTTTCCAGTTGTTCATTACATTTGTACCGATAAGAATATCACTGGAAAACTCGCCTGTGTAATCGGCGGCAAAAGCAACAACTCGTTCAATGGCATAATCTTTGAGCATTATCTTTTCAATTGAGTAGGCTTCGGCTTCAATAATGTTGCCGCCAATTCTATATTCCCTTGTAAATCCTAAAGAATGTCCGGCTATTTCTGCAATATCTTTTGGTATAAGTGTATTATAACAGCCTAAATCAAAAAATAGGGTTACATCATCAAAATCTTTATTTTGTATGTTGTATATGGTTGCACTGGCTTTATAACGGTGCTTAAACTCCGGCAGCAACTCCAATGTCATACATTCCATAAATCACATCCTCCTTTGGTGCATAAGCGAATTTTAAAAGAGCCTGCCCACTATAATTTTCGTGAAGGTACTCGTACAATGCCGCACGATCTTTCTTTGTTCCGTCTCCATAGGCTACAACACAGCCCTGTCCTCCTGATGTTGAGTATGGTCTCCAATCAAAAATAACCCACCTGCCGTCATATTCAAAATCAACATCCCTTATTGAGATAACTCGTTTTTCCTTAACTTCCGTTATCATGGCTCTACCTCCATCTTTCTTATAATATAATACAAAAGTACCGTATGGTCAAACTATCGAAAGACACTCACTTCTACCGCAGTTTACCGCAAATTACTGCATATCCATTTCTACTCTCACTTCAACAACTTCCTTCCCTGCACCTCAACCAAAATAATGTTCAAACACATCGGCTTCATCTGCGTATATTATTGGCTTTTAATCTTGTCGAATTCGACAGGATTAAAATTATGTTGAGGTCGATATTCTGTTCTTCATAGCCTTGCGTTGGGGAAGCAAAACCCGTTGCTTTTTTATCCATTGACTATCATACTACACAATTGTATAGTTTTTGTCAAGGGGTCTCGGAGATTTTTCTGCATATCCATTACCTCGCGTGGAGAGCGCAGAGGAATAAAAAAAAGCCCCAGAGAGCGTCATGCAAACTGACTTTGCAAGGCTTCTGTACAGAAGCAAGCAATTCCCCTGTGGACTTACATATATTATAAAGAAAAAAGCCAAATTTGCCAACCCAAATCCCCCAAAAATCCCCCCCGCCCTCTTTTTTGGCTAATTTTTGGGGATAAAAAGTTAAATTCTGCTTGACTTTTTTATAAAAATTCCGTAATATTAAGTATTACCCGCGTACACTATTGATGTACGCCCCCGCCGGGCAGTGTGCCTGGCATTTTTTTTGATTCCACCTGTTTGCCATATTCGACAGTAGCGGAAAGCAAGGAGCAGCAGAATGGCAAATACAAGGATCAATGTATATATTGACGGCTCCCGAAGCTTTCGCAGAAATAGTCGTAATTATTATTCGCTATTTACTACATACTCATTACTTCGCGCAAAGGCGCAGGGGGACCCTTTACCATACTACCACTCAAACAGCAATCCCATTATACCTTGATTTTTTGTTTTTAGAATGATAAAGTAGGTAATAAGAGGAATTACTATGAAAAAAAGTGCTGCGAAGGTCAAATCAATAGAAAACAAACTTCTTGTTATCCGTGGTCAGTATGTTTTACTTGACAGCGACATAGCAGCCGTATATGGCGTAGAAACAAGGGAAATAAATCAAGCTGTTAAAAATAATCAAAATAAATTCCCTCCCGGCTATTTTTTCAAGCCGACAAGCGAAGAACAAAAATCTTTAAGATCAAAAAATTTGATCTTAGGCGGAAAAGGCCGCGGTCAGTACAGTAAATATACACCAACAATTTTTACCGAAAAAGGCTTGTATATGTTGGCAACCATTCTTAAAAGCCCAAAAGCTACAGAAACGACAATCGCTATTGTTGAAACTTTTGCCAAGGTTCGAGAATTAAACAGAACTGTTGCAGAAATGCCAATAGCAAAAGAAAAAAATCGTCAAAAATTACTTGCACAAAGAAGCAGCGAAATCATATCTGATTTGTTGGCTCCGTCATTACCTGTTTCTGAAACGGAGACCAGTGTTGAAATAAATTTAGCAATTATGAAAATAAAACGCACTATAAAACGCGGAAAAAAGTAACTTGTATAATCCTGCTAATTGTTACATACTCATTTCGCGCAAAGGGCGCAAATTGAAGACAGCAAAGTACGCAAAGTTGCTACTCGCAATATTTTTTCTCACGGACCTGACTACTCGTGAGTAGTCAGGGGAGAACACGGAGGCACAGAGAACACGGAGCTATTCTTTCCTTGTCATATATTATATCACCTTATATCACCAAGTAAGCCCAACCCCTAATGCAAAACCTTTTCTTAATGGTCTATAAGTTGCAGATAAATATAAAAATTCTGAAAACACAAATAACAAACCGGCTTCATAAGAAAAATTATGTTCCCAACTTTCTTGTGCAATATGATTAATTCCAACACCAACTGGTATTCTGATATATTTGCTTAGCGGAATAGAGTAACCAACAATCCATTCTAATTCACCCCATGCTTCTGCTCCTCTGTCGTAAGTATAAGAAAAATTGAATCTACTACTCATATTAAATGAGGCATAAAAATTTTTTATTCCAACTGTAAATCCTAATGGCATATCCTTTGCGTAACTGTACCCAATCAAACTGTGAGTTTTTCTAGACCTCGAATTATTAGAATTTCTCGTATTACTTGGCGTTGGGTTACTCGGTGTTCGATTGTTCGGGCTTCGTGGAGGAGCAGTACTGGGAGTTGGAGTTGTGTTTTGAACCTGCCGTGTATCAAAGTCATCAAAAGTAAAACGGATAGTGCCATTTTGTGCTAAAGTTAAATTCCATTTTGTGTAGGAGTCTCCGTCTAAATCTATTAGTTTTATATCATATCTGTTAATTTCAGATAACGGATAAGGTAATTGCACCGTAACAGAACTTCCATTTGCCAAAATATCAGTACCTAAAACATCTCTGCCCCAGTTATCATTATCAGATGGACTAACATACGCATAATATACCGTATAACCGGTGTTGTTTGTAATAGTTATAGAAGACCTTGCCGCAAGTGTTTTATTTTCTACAATTATTTGAACCGTTGCGGTTATGGCATCATTCATGGATTGAACATTTCCGCCTCTAATTCTTAAATTTGGCATAACAGATGAAATAAAAGTATTTTTAATTCCAAAATTAACATTTTGCGGTATAGAACCGGAAGCTATAAGCGTGATCATGTCGTCTAATTTTGCGGCAGCTATTCCAAGAATCTCAAACCTTTCATTAAAAATGGGACCGCCGCTGTTGCCCGGCTGAATAGGAGCGCTAATTTGAAAATATGTTTGATCCGTACCTAAACCGCTTTTTGCAGAGAGTATTCCATCAGTTAATCGTATGTCTGAGCTTAATAATCCGCTTAATGGAAATCCCAAAACAAAAACTTTATCACCAAGGTTTGCATTATTAAAATTAGCCAGTCTAAAATATTTGGAAGGTCTGCGGTTAATTTTTAAAATTGCAACATCAGTATCCATGTTAATTGCTAAAAGATCGGCGTTATAACTGTTATTTCCTACTGTAACCCTGATAGTATTAGCATCTTGAACAACATGAGCACAAGTAACAATAACCCCATCGGCAGTTATAAAAAACCCTGTTCCTGTTGAAGTATCTGATTGACCATGCAGAAAAAATAACTGGAAGAGGAAAATGTTGAATAACAGGAATACTCTTTTTAACATAATATTCATTACAGATTAATTATTGTTTTGTGGCTGCATTAATAGAAATGATTATTAGTTTTTAAAACATACCACCAAAATTGACGAGAGTCTCTATATATAAAGATATTATATATTACATGACTTGTTAATGAAGTGGATGCTCTTAGATCTACTAACCACCCGGAGCCTACTCTAGGAGACTCTGGTATCTGTTGAAATGCTCTATCAACGAGAGCCTCCTCTAAGCGTGTAAATTCTTCTACCCAAATTGTATAAGTCGTGACTCGTGTTCCTAATTGTCTTGCTATTTGCTGTTGCATATTGTTATTTATTCGTTCCCATTCTGAACCCATATTAGATATAGTTCTTTCAAAATCATTCCTAGAATTATAATTACCTATATGATCTGCTGACTGAACAGTAAAGCTTGAGGCTGATGATTGAGCTGGTAAAAATCCATACAATCCAACAAGAAAAATAAATAGAAACAATCCTTTTTTCATATTCCTATCTCCTTTAAATATGTATTAATATCAAAATCTATAAAATCTACATTGCTTTTTATTCCGAAAGGATAACTAGGATGCCCCTCTTTTGTTAAACCCAAACATTTCCAATGATAGTCAGATGAAAATGCTTGAATATTTTTAACTAATTCGTGTAAACAATCTTTTAACCACGGGCGGACTTTTATTGAGACTCCCCAAATAGCTAAAATCGTTTGTTTATTATTTTTAAAAATATTTTTTAAGACTCCATTAATTTGGTACATATTTTCTCTATGTAAATCATCATTTCGTTGTTTATCAATTTTTTTAGGATCGGCTCCGCGTTGAGGATATATATTAATCATAATAAACCCATCATAACCCTTGTTCTTTGAAAACTCACTAAGCCATTTCATAGCAGGGTCAAGTTTGTCAGGGGTAGCTGTGCTTGGATTTATTCCTATACATAAAAGAGGATTATTCCCATGAGATCCAAGAACAAATCTTGATTTATTATCGGGTGTATTAACATAGAGCCAATTATTTATAATCATTTTATAACCTTATTGGTCTGTCAGTTATATAAACATCAAAAAGCTCCCTGCCGTTTGCTCTTGAATATATCGTATATTGATACTTTCCTCCGCTGTAATCATAAAGGACAAAAGCAGCATTAAGACCATCTCGACGCATAGCTGATAAAATAGTTCTAGTATATTCATCAACTCGCGCGCCAGAACTTCCTACCACCCACCAATCATAATAATTGGAAGGTATGCCGGTAGCTTGTTCCATTGTTCTTAAATCTCTAAATAAATACGCTCTTTGCCTAACGCCATCAACATTAACATCTAAGTACCAATACTCAAAAGCAAAACTAATGACCGATATGGAAAATACCAATAAAACAAAACATAATAATTTTCTCATAACCTTACCCCTTTAATACATAATCCATGAACTATATGACTACAAGACATATAGTGTAAATATATATGACCATTGGTTTATTGTCAATATCTAAAAAGTTAATATTATTAACAAGGTATGACTATTAGGATAAAAAATGACAGATCTTAGGCAATTATTAGGGTCAAATATAAAAATACATAGAAATACCTGCGGTTTTTCTCAGTCAAAATTGGCGGAAAAGGTTGATACAGCGACAAATTACATATCGGCAATAGAGGCAGGAAGGCGTTTCCCATCGGTAAAAATGCTTGAAAAAATAGCCTCTGCACTGAAAATTGATACCCCGGAGCTATTTTCCATGAAAGTAATTCAAATTCATACAACAAAAAAAGAGCTAGAAGAGCAAATCTGGCAAAATATCGGGGAAAATATATCAAATTACATTACAAACAATCTCGCAAACTTAAAAAAGCCGTAAAATTAAAAATAAACTACAAATAAAATTTTATTACTAAAACACCCCCATATATAGCGTACCCCTCTTGACACACCGCTACCTATGTGGTACTCTGACTTATAAAACAAAAAAAGGATTTGGGACAGGGGTATATGAAAATCAACAGAATGTTCACGGATCGCCAGAGCGGGCCGTATTATGATATTGTTTGGGAGTGCCGCAAGAGCGAGATCCGCAACCCCAACGGTAAGGCTATTTTCTCTGAGGACACGGTTATTGTGCCGGCGTTTTGGAGTCAGATTGCCGCGGACATTATCGCGCAGAAGTACTTCCGCAAAGCGGGGGTGCCAAAGGACAAGGCTCAGGAATGGCGGAAATGGGCTAAAATGCCGCAAAATAACGGCATTCCAAGCGAAGACCCCGGCACAGCTCTGCCCGAGGACGGCGCGGAGCATGATGCCCGGCAGGTTTTCCATCGGCTTGCCTACACATGGATGGAATGGGGCAAAAACAACAAATATTTCGACACCGACGACGACGCAATGGCGTTCTATGATGAAACCTGCTATATGCTCGCCCACCAGTATGCCGCGCCCAATAGCCCCCAGTGGTTTAACACAGGGCTCCACTCGGTCTATGGAATTGACGGGCCGGCGCAGGGGCATTATTTTTTTGACCCCGATCAAAATAAAATCGTCAAATCTGAAAGCGCCTACAAAAGGCCGCAGCCCCACGCCTGTTTTATTCTTTCTATAGATGACGATCTTGTAAACGAAGGCGGCATCATGGACCTCATGACCCGAGAAGCCCGCCTTTTTAAATACGGCTCAGGCACAGGCTCCAATTTTTCACGGATTCGCGGAATGAATGAAGGGCTTTCCGGCGGCGGAGTTTCGTCAGGCCTCTTATCGTTCTTAAAAGTTAGCGACCGCAGTGCCTCCGCAATTAAGTCAGGCGGCACAACTCGCCGTGCCGCTAAAATGGTAACCTTGGATGTTGACCACCCCGATGTAGAAAAATATATAAACTGGAAAGCAGGAGAGGAGCATAAAGTTGCATCGATGGTAACAGGCTCTCTTATATTGAAGAAACATATCGATGCTGTAAAACGCGCGCTGTCAGGATTCCGCGGACCGGAAGATGACAAGTTCAATGCGGAAAAAAATCACGAGCTTGCCGCAGTTCTTCGCGCGGCGCTTGGCGACAAAGTTCCGCCTTCTTATTTGTACCAACAGCTTCGCCGTCTTGAACAAGGCGATGAAGAAGTCGATATTTCACAGTTTTCCACCGCATGGGATGATGAAGCGTATAACACCGTTTCAGGACAAAGCTCCAATAATTCATTGCGGCTTTCAGATGATTTTATGAAAGCAGTGTTAAATGACGATGAATGGGAGTTGAAAGGCAGAGCAAATAAAGAAAGTGTAAAAACCGTAAAAGCCCGCAAACTTTGGAGCGACATTGCAAAAACAAGCTGGCAGTGCGCAGACCCGGGCTTGCAGTATCACACAACAATTAATGATTGGCACACATGCCCCGCAGGAGGCGAGATCCGCGCATCTAATCCATGTTCGGAATATATGTTCTTAGATGACACCGCCTGTAATTTAGCATCGATTAATCTTGCCAATTTATATGACAAAAGATCAAAATCATTTAATGTCGATGGATATTTGCACGCAATAAATATTTGGACAACAATTTTGGAAATCTCCGTTGTAATGGCGCAGTTTCCCGCTCCGCGCATTGCGGAACTTTCGTATCAATATAGAACGCTGGGCTTAGGTTACGCCAACTTAGGCACACTCCTTATGATAATGGGTCTTGCTTATGATTCAGAAGAAGGCCGTGCGGTAGCCGCAGCTCTTTCCGCTCTTCTTTCAGGGGAAGCGTATGCGCAATCCGCCCGCATGGCAGTAGAACACGGCCCGTTTGCCCGTTACGGTGAAAATGCGGACAACATGCTCCGCGTTATCCGCAACCACAGACGAGCAGTTTACAACGCAACAGACTCCGAGTATGAAGGGCTTCACACCATTCCAAAAGGAATAGACCCTGCGCGGTGTCCTGAATATTTATTGGAAGCTTCAAAAAAAGTTTGGGACAAAGCCCTTGAGTTAGGTGAATCTTACGGTTACCGCAACGCGCAGGTTACCGCTATTGCGCCCACAGGAACAATCGGTCTTTTAATGGACTGCGATACAACAGGCATAGAGCCGGATTTTGCGCTTGTTAAGTTTAAAAAACTTGCAGGAGGCGGTTATTTTAAAATAATAAATCAATCCGTGCCGCCTGCTTTGGAAGCGCTTGGTTATACACCTAACGCCATAGAAGAAATTGTAGCCTATGCAATGGGAAGAAAAACTTTGGCAGGGTCTCCTGCTATCAATTTTGATACATTAAAAGCAAAAGATTTTACACCGGAAGTAATGGCGCTTGCGGAAGAAGCGGTAAAAACCGCGCTTAATTTGGAAGCTGTTTTTAATCCGTACATACTTGGAAAAACATTTGTAGAAAATGTTTTAAAAATTCCCGAATCAACATGGTCTCTTGCGGGTTTTAGTCTTCTTAAACATCTTGGCTTTAGCGTACAAGATATAGAAGATGCCGAACTCTATGCCTGCGGAACAATGGGATTGGAAAATGCGCCCGGTCTTAAAAAAGATCATTATGTTGTTTTTGATACCGCAGCCCCTTCAGGCAAAAAAGGAAAACGGTCAATACCGTGGACAGCTCATATCGGCATGATGGCTGCTGTTCAGCCTTTTATTTCAGGAGCAATTTCCAAAACAATCAATATGCCAAACTCCGCAAATTATGACGATGTAAAAGGTGCATATATGCTTTCATGGAAAACAGGCTTAAAAGCAGTTGCCCTGTACCGTGACGGTTCAAAACTTTCGCAGCCGTTAAATACTTTTGCGCCGGGAACAGATCCGTTAGCTGACACAATCATCAAAGTAGAGAAGGGAATGGGCTCTGCCATTCTGCCGGACAAAAGAAAAACAGCAAACTTGCGTGGACTTAGAAAACCGCTTCCAAACCGCAGAATGGGATATACCCAAAAAGCAAAAATCGGCGGCCATTCAATCTTTATCCGCACAGGCGAATACGAAGATGGAAGCCTTGGTGAAATCTTTTTGGACATGCACAAAGAAGGCGCCGCATTTAGAAGCATCTTAAACAGTTTTGCAATCACCGTTTCATTAGGTTTACAATACGGAGTACCGTTAGAAGAATATGTCGATGCATTTACATTCAGCCGCTTTGAACCAAACGGCATGGTACAAGGCCATGATTATGTCAAAATGTCAACAAGCGTAATCGATTATATTTTCCGAGACCTTGCCATCAGCTATCTAAAAAGAAGCGATCTAGGCCAAGTAAAACCCGAAGATTTGGTTGCAACAGCAACAAACAGCGACATCGAGTCACAAGAAGGAAAAACCCGCGCCGAAAAACCGGAAAAAATTCCTGCAGGCTTTAGACAATCTGTAGTACCCGCACCTGTAGCACAGTCACATTCATGTTGCAACAGCAACAAACAGCGACATCGAGTCACAAGAAGGAAAAACCCGCGCCGAAAAACCGGAAAAAATTCCTGCAGGCTTTAGACAATCTGTAGTACCCGCACCTGTAGCACAGTCACATTCATCAGCCATCGGCAAACCGATAAAAGGGCAGGGCAGCGGACTCGGCGGAGCCGGCTCTGCACCAAAAGCACACGCACCGGTATCACCGGGAATACAAACAATGACAATGCCTCAGCCTCAAGTACAAACAGCGGTCATAGAAGAGTCGTACCCCGAAGAAAGCGAAGTCATAAAAATAGTCCAAGCCCGCATCAAAGGCTACGAAGGCGACCCCTGCCCAAACTGCGGCTCCTTCACCCTAGTCAGAAACGGAACCTGCATGAAATGCGACTCCTGCGGCGGCACAACGGGGTGTAGTTGATTATTCCCAAACCCTTCCAGCAGTAAAGCCCCACCTTTGGTTAACATAGTCAGATAACGCTTGGGCTTCTGCGGTGAAGGCAGTAGAAAGGTCAGGCCATGTATTTGTTGCGCTGTCTTTTGGGGGAAGCTCAGAGGCACGGGGAGTATTTTCTAAACGGGCTGGCAAATTACGGCCAAAGTAGTCGGCAATTTGTGAAACAGGTTGCTGCATAATGTGACCCATAAATTCGTTTATAAGTAAGTATTCATCAGCGGTGTCATATTGCTGGTGGTCAAAATATGCAATTATAAATCTTTTTGCATTTTCAGGCAGACCTTCCCAGCGGCGGCGGCAGAAATTGCGAAAATCTTCATCAACAAAATACAAACCGTGGAAACCTTCATGCGCCAAAAACCGCCATCGTAACTGACTTGTAGAATCCCTTGCAATAGAAAGAATCGCTCCTCTGCCGGGAACAATATTTCCATTTTCCATGCGGATTATCTTTTCATTTAACAAGATTTTTTCCAACTCCCACTCTTCATCCAAAAGCGGAAAATTTTGTTTACGGGCAGTGTCAAAAAAACGGGCAAGGTCAACAGCACGGTAATTGTGAGCATTCCACCCATGAAGATGTCCAATCTCCGAATCCTGAGAAAGCCGCCCACGGAACCCCGCTTTTTCCACATAAAACGCAAGCCTTTTCAACATCCTATCCTGCACACCATAATCCGCATAATCAAAAATCAGTATCGGCGCAATATCAGAAAAAATATCCCAACTAAATACCTCATACTGTGGAATTCTCCAACTATCTTTTTCCCAATGAACAATCAACCCAAGATCCGTCACAATAGGCTTTAACACAGACTCATCATAAAACGAATCTTCCTTCACAGAAGAATTCTCAACCCCAACAATTGGCAATTCCAAAACAGAATTAGTATTCCTCTCCCTATTACAGCTAACACAAAAAATAATAACCGCTATAGTGAGGACTATATGGATTATAAGTCGTTTTGGGGACCCGGTGGCCAAACAAAAGCACCATGCACGGCATGGCACTTTTGCTTGCCACCACCCCCTAAAAAGTTTTTTATCCATATAGTCCTCACAGTAGCACTAATTTTTGTGCTATAAGTTTAGCTAGATAAAATCTAGAGTCCATATCGTCTGAGGTTGTATTTTCTAGGAAGGTCTGAAAAGTTGCTGAGAAGGATTCTGGTAAGATTTGTAATTCTTTGACTTGATTAAAGTATGCGCGGTGGGAGGGTTCAAACTTTTTATTGATGCAAAAAAGAGTAAGGCACGCAGTTTTAATAAAGCCGGCGGATGCAATTAAATAATGAAACTTGTCTCCTTGGAAACAGGCAGCACCCAAATCTGATAAAAAATGCTCCATTTTTGACTGTGCGTTATGACGCATTTCTGCCCAGAATTTATCGCAAACGCGTAATAGACGGTCTCTTACTTCATTTATCCAGTTAGAGCGGGAAAAAACAATTTCGCAATTTATAAGGCGGTAAAAACCGTAAGTTCCTGAATCTTTAATAAGCCAAAGTGAGTCATGTTTACAGCAGGCAATATCTACAAGTTCATCGATCTTTTGGGTTTTTTTGTATTCCAAGCGAACAGGAATATCACCAATTAAAAAGCGGTCTTTTTCTCCGGTGCTTTCAAAGGCGGCAACATCATCTCCGTAAAAGCGGCATCGTTCTTCTGCTGCCGGAATTGAGCCGGAAATAAATACATCTAGAATAAGGGCAAAATAGGGGTCTAGGGTATCTTGCTGGGCTGCTTCATTTACCGTAATACATTCCACACCCTTCCATGATGAGAGGGTCTCTGTAAACCTGTCAACTAATAATTTGGTTTTATATTTCATATTGATTCTCCCTTAGTTATTATAACATATTATTTAAACAAGTTGACTAAAAATGTTGTAAAAAATGGGACATAAGTTACCAGTATCATAATAACTAATCGTACTACAAGGAATGGCAGTACAAAGCCGCATATTTTCATAAATGGTTTTTCAAAACGATAACTTGCAAGGAAAAGGTTCATGCCCACAGGCGGGGTAAGGAAACCCGCTTCAAGGTTTACAATGAAAATAATACCAAGATGTACAGGATCAACCCCATACGCATGACCCAATGGAACAATTAACGGAAGAAACACCAAAAGGGCGCTGAATATATCCATAATACAGCCCAACACAATCAATGCAAGGTTTAACAATAACAAGAAGAAATATTTAGATTGAACGGCAGCTTGCATCCATGTTGTAAAGGTTTCCGGCACACCGGAATCAACAAAGGCATAAGAAAGAGCTTTTGCCATTGCCAAAATAGCAAGAACACCGCCAATTATAGGAACAGCTTTTGTAAAAACTTTATGAATATCTTTAACAGCTATGTCTTTTTTTATAAAAACTTCTACAATAATTACATAAATTACAGATACTGCACTTGCTTCTACCAGAGTAAATATGCCGGAAAAATATCCAACTATAATAACAATAGGCAAAAGTATTTCAAAAAAAGATTCTTTTAATGTAAGCAGTGCTTTTTTTCCGTCAAAAGGTTCTTTTTCTATTTTTACTTTTGATGAAAGAACTGCTCCTGCAACAATCATGCCTGCTACCAAAAGCAAACCGGGAAAAATTCCTCCAATAAAATAATCAATAACATTGTACTTAATTGGTATATTCATAAAGTGCAATATTGTATTGCTTGTAGCCGCTACAAGTATTATTGGAAGACTGGGGGGGAATAAAAGCCCAACACCGCCTGCAGAAGTAAGAAAACCTATAGAAAATTTTTCTGTATATTTATTGTCACTTAATATTTTATAAAGTATTCCGCCAAGAGCCAAAATTGTTACGCCGCTGGCTCCTGTAAAAGAAGTAAAAAATGCACAGATAATAACAACGGCAATTATCATGCCGCCGGGCAGCCATCCAAAAAAAGCCTTAAACGCACGGACAAGCCTTTCCCCCGCTTTGCTCTCTGAAAGGAAAAATCCTGTCAAAGTAAAAAGCGGAATAGCAATAATGTCCATATCTGTAAGCGCAGAATAAACTTGAAGAGGCGCCGCATCCGGCTCCAGTCCCGCTGCTTGAAGCATAACAAGGGCTATACCGCCAATGGCAAGGAAAATTGGCATTCCGCAAAATGCCGCTATTATCATAAAAATAATTGCAGGAACTCTAATAGTAAACGCCAAATCATAAAGGGTGTTTACCCATGAATTAAAAGGTTCCGGCGGCTCAAAACCCCAGATTATTTTTACAATAGCCGGTAACGCCGCAATACACCCAAGAAAAATTGCCGCAGCCACCCATGATCTTTGATAGGCAGTTTTACACTTTAACATAAAATGCACGGCAATTACTATAAACCCAAGCGGCATAACAATAGCATAAAATCGATCCGGAATAAAACCTACTAATCTTCCCATAAGCCCAAACTTAACAAAAGAAAGACTGTTCCATGCAAATACGGTAAGCAGAAAAACAGATATAAGCAAACAAATAAAAGCTATTTTATTTTTTAATTTATCATTTTTAATAAATTGAATAGCGGTAATTGCTATATGTTCTCCTATATTAGAAGTAAGCATGGCGGCAAATAAACTTGCCACAAGAAAAAAGTGAATTATTATAGATTTACAATCTGTAATTGTTAAATTAAATTGGCGTAACAACAACTCTATTATAGGAAGCAAAGCAAGAAGAGACAGAGAGCCAAAGCAGAATATTTTTTCCAGCCAAGTTAATTTAAATTTTTTTAACATTTACTGCCTGTTCCTATAATTTTCTAGTAATCGATTTATTCTATTGTAAAGATCACGATCATAAGTTGTTCCAAGAAGCATGGGAGTAGCCCTGTTCATATCTGCACGCCACAATTCTTGCTGTGCGGGCGTTGGCTTGTTTACGGTAAGTCCATCTCTTTGCATTGCCGTAACTGCATTAGCGGCAGTTCTTGCCATTTGAGCATCAAATTCTGTGGCTATCCCTTGGGTAACTCTTATCAAATCTTGTTGCTGCCGAGGAGTAAGCCTGTTCCATGTAACACGATTCATTACAATTGCACCGGCAAAAGGAGCTATTGGCATATCAAGATAGTTTCTTAAATGCCTGTGTAATCCCAAAGGAGCAATTGCTTCGGGAAGAAGATAAATGGCATTAATTGTGTTATTTGCTAATCTTGTTCCCATATCCACCATATCAACTTCTACAAGATTAAAACCCATAGTTCTAAATGCTGTATTTACATCTTTTACTTCTGGGCTTGTTGCAATTCTTTGTCGGCGTAAATCATCCGGCGTAAAGACAGGTTCTCTTGAAAAAACATAAACCCAGCCGGCTTTAGACCATGCAATTACAACAAAGTTATTCCTTTGTATTTGTTCTTCCAATAAAGGCAGTGTTTCTTTAAGAACTAAATCAAATTCTTCATTATTTCTGATTAAAAAAGGAGCGCTTAATGTCATAATTGACGGACAAATTTCTGAAAGAGCGGTAGAAGTAAAAAGAGCCGCCTGAATACTATTGGAATTAAGCGAAGAAAGCATTTTAGTATCGCCGCCTTCAAGACCGTCATGAATAACGCGCAGGCGAACTTCATTGTTTGTTACTCTTCCCCATTCACCGGCAATTCTATCCAGTGTTCTTCCCCAATCGGAATTTCTGGGTAAAGGAGAGCCAAGCCTTACTTCAAGAACTTCCTGCGCTCTAGTACCTCGCTGTGCAAAAACCAGAACCACCGTAAAAAAAATCAAAATAACAAATAACATCGATCTTTTATTCATATACTTCTCCTTTTAATAACCATCCGGAATTGGAATGAATGAAAAATAATTGTATGCATTATCAAGCAGCCACCGTGCTTTTCTTTGATTAATAATATTAACTAACCGTGTAGACGGGTTTGCGTTTACATCGACATTCAAAGCTTTTTCTAAATAATCTTTATAAGATTCATAATCCT
>Ga0099364_10003698_pt1 | contig 23578 bp, 13 predicted proteins | sample TergutTh196P3_FD_73070 | JGI IMG/M metagenome (GOLD analysis project Ga0099364, IMG submission 73070) | Microcerotermes parvus P3 segment gut microbial communities from Pointe-Noire, Republic of the Congo - Th196 P3 | ecosystem: Host-associated > Arthropoda: Insects > Digestive system > Gut ...
TTTTACAGCCACAAAGATATGCAAACTTTTTGAAAAAATAAAAAAAATATTACCTAAATTTATAAATTGAAATTCTATACCTCACGCTATACCCGTCATAAGGACTATCAGTAGATGAATTGAACGTTTTGTATGGCGCTCGTGCTGAAAGTGAAAATTGGATAGAACACACAAAAAATCAACTTCATGCAAGCCAAACCGTCACTGATAATTTCCACACGCAGATATTGGGGTAAGGTCCCGCAGGATAATTTCATTTTAGAAATTTAGGTATTACTATATCTTCGCGTCCTCAAAAAAAAATATGTATTCTTAGTCTGTAAAGCTTCTAAAGAAAAACTCAAGATTTAGCATTTGTATTATCAAGCGCCAATGGTCTTCGACGGTTTTGTCGTGTCTTTGAAGTATTGCCTCTATTCCCTTTTTTTCGAATATTCCTCTGTCCAAGGTCTTTTTTTCGAGTAAAAATTTGTGTACGTTAGCGCGCAAATCTTTTTTAAACCATTGGTCGAAAGATACATACGCCGGCGATGCAAGTCTGTTTGCGAATTTTTCGAGAACAGGCATTGTTTTAGCTACAATCAGAAATTTATCGCGAAGTTTAATTAAATCAATCAAATAATCTGACGCATCGACCGGTAAATGAGAGCCTTCGTTTTTTATTTTTGCCAATTCAGGAAACATTTCTGCTAAAGCAAAACGGTATATATTTTTGTTTTTCTTGAAGGACATAGGAATACGGAATGAAAAATCTATTAAATCGTTGTCATAACTTGGCATTCGCGTATCAAAATGAAGATTGTAGAAATGATTGCCTGTCATAATAAATCTGCGACTTCGTTCTTTATGCAACATCATAAAATAGCAATGCAGCGGATGTGAATATTTTTCTATATGCTGTTTCGGAGCCAGTTTCCAATGTTCCTTTATGTATTTGTCGTAAAAATTTTTTTCGAAAACAAGTTGTAACAGTTCTTCGCTAATTTGATTATGGTGATTTGTCAATATTGCGTTTGCGTGTTCGCGACTTGGTTTTTTTTGCAGTTGCTTAAAGCTTTTGCGCGTCATGTTGCTACCAAATAATACATCGCATAATGTAGGCGTCAAAACGATTTCGGACAAATTACGGTATTGCAGACTTGGTCTGTATATTATGTTTGGCGTTAATAACGTTGACATGCCGTCAGAAAAGTAACATAAGTACGCGGCAGAATCCCAAATATCATCGGGTTGCAGTTCGAACGCGCGATGAGGCAATTTTAGCGCATGCGCCACCTGAGAGCCATATTTTTGTTCTTCCGAACGAGGCGAGCCAATTGTGTATGTATTGATTTTTTTTTCGGTCAATTCTTTTGACAAGGCTACTGTAAATCGCGAATCTAAACCTCCACTCAACGGTATCAACAGTTTATCGCTGTTCTTACGAACTTGCCTTGCCACCGCATTTTTCATAGCATACTTAACTTGTTCTTTTTGTTCAATAAAAATCGAATCTGGTAATTTCTTTTCTGAATATGACTCTTCGTCAAAAGGATAATCCCAGTATGAAGATATATTTATTGAGCCTTTATTGTAAGTCAATACAGAAGCTACGGGCAATTGTTCTGCGCCCTCAAACAATGTTTTTGTTCCAAAAATATACCCAAAATGAAACATATCTGAAAATGCAGTATAGTTGATTTTTTTAGGAATACCGTCTACAAGCAACGCTTTCACTTCGGGTGCAAAAAAAAGACTGCTATCCGACAGGGCGTAGTACACGGGGCGACTTCCCCATCGGTCGGAAATAAGATAGGCAGTTTGTTGGCGGGTATCAAAAATACAAGCCGAAAACTGTCCGTTGATTTTTGGAAGCAGCGTCAAGCCTTCATCGGCAAACCGATTAACAAATATTTGCGCCTCGTTTTCAATTTGCTCGTTTGGCAAACCGTCAATTCCAAATATTTCACCAATCATTACGCAAACATATCTTCTGTCTGACGAAAAAACCGGCTGTTGTTGTCTGTTTACGTGTCCGCAATGAATTCGGGCTATATTTGCGAAATTGGAGTGATATTCTTCTATGATGTACTGAAAATGATTTAGCTTTTCGCACATCCTGCGCAACGTGGTTAAGTTCGACTTATTCCCTATTATTCCTGTAATTCCCGGCATTTTTAATATTTTCTGTCGTTACGTGTGCGGCAAAAAAATGTCTTTGCTTTGTAAATCCTAATAAACTCGCCAACCCAAAGCACAATAGAAGTACCTGCAATTATAATTATCCAGTCTATTGCATGAAGAGGCATTGCGTTGAACATTTCGCCGGCAACAGTAACTATTAGCCATTGTCCAACTAATATTACAAGGGTTATGAAAATAATTCCTTTACATTTTAATATAGATGCAAATGCAGATTTCCCGGTCATCAACGCTTTTGCATTGAACAGATTCCACAGTTGCAACATAACGAAAATGGTGAAGAACAGCGACAGTTCATATTTTGTCAATTCTCCGTTGCTATAGCTGAAATTAAAGAAACTGTGCGCAAAATCAAAAAAATTGAAACTTGTTAGCGATGTTACATCGAAATGTTTGAAATACTGAATAAAACCAAACATCAGCACGAAAAATGCAATCCCAACGCCCAAGATGTTTTTTCTCATGTTTTTGTTGATAATATGTTCGGTGGTGTGTCGTGGTTTGTCGAGCATAACTTTTGCAATTGGCGGTAGAGAAGCCAGCGCTAAAGCCGCAAATGTATCCATTATGAGATTTACCCACAACATTTGTGTGACCGTTAACGGCGATTGCGTACCAATGAAGGCTCCGACTAATACTATCAAACATGCTGCAACATTGCTTGTTAGTTGAAATAATATAAATCGCTGTATGTTTTGATACAACGAACGTCCCCACATCACGGCGCGGGTAATACTGCCAAACGAATTATCGATAATTGTTATGTCGCTTGCCTCTTTTGCTACAGAGGTGCCATCTCCCATAGAAAGTCCTACTTGCGCTGCTTTCAGAGCGGGGGCGTCATTTGTGCCATCGCCTGTTACTGCTACCACGTGGTTGCAATTTTGCAGAAGCTGCACCAAACGCTGTTTATCTGCAGGACGAGCGCGCGAAAGAATTTTAAGGTCTGTAATTCGCTCTAACATAGCTTCATCGCTTAAGCTTGCAAATTGCGCACCGGTGAGATGGCAATTTTCCGATTCGTTTTCGCTCCATAAGCCTATTTGGCGACCTATTTCTTTTGCAGTACCCGGCGTATCGCCGGTAACTATTTTTACGTTTATTCCCGCATTGATACAGGCATTGATAGCTTCGGGTACTTCTTCTCTAATGGGGTCGGATATGCCAACGATGCCCAGAAATGTCATGTTGGCGCTGTTCAATTTTTTGTCTTTGATGCAGCTTTCTTCGTCTTCAATTATTTGATACGCAAATCCTAACGTTCGCATCGCTTTGTTCTGATATTCAGCCAATTGCTCATTAATGTCTTGCTTTGAAACAGAAACTGTTTTGCATAAATCAAGAACTATTTCGGGTGCGCCCTTCACGTATAGCATCCTTTTGCCCGTCGATGGCGATTGAACTACGGTTGCCATGTATTTGCGCTCGGTTGAAAAGGTAAGTTGTTCTATAATTTCCGCATTTTCGCGCAACGATAAATAATCAATACCGTTTTCATGCAGCCAGAGTAGTAATGCGCCTTCAGTGGGGTTACCTAATGGCTTGATTTTACTTGTGTCAGAAAAATCAAGATAGGCGGTTGAGTTGACGGCTACGCTCTCGTTAATGATAGCTTTAACGTCGCTGCAAGCTTGATTCGTAACGTGATAAAACTCATGTGCGCTTACTTTCATTTGATTTTGCGTCAAGGTTCCTGTTTTATCGGTGCAAATTACGGTTGTAGCTCCCATTGTTTCGCAAGCGTGCATTTTGCGCACAAGGTTGTTGGTTGATAACATCCGTTTCATGCTTAACGCCAAACTCAATGTAACGCTCATGGGCAAACCTTCGGGAACAGCAACAACGATAAGGGTTACGGCTATCATTATTGTGTTTAAAAAATAACTACCAAAGCTAATCCATTCGAAATCGTCAAGTCCGATAAAATAATTTGCTAAACGACCGATGATAATCAATCCGGCGATAAGGTAACTTGCTTTGGTAATCAGTTCTGCAAGTTTGTTTAGCTGTTTATTTAGAGGCGTTTCCACGCTGCTGTCTATCTGTGCGCCTTCGTAAACTTTTCCGTACTCTGTGGCGTCGCCTACTTTCAACACATTCATCATGCCGTGTCCATCCACAACGGTTGTGCCTTTAAATGCACGGTTAGACGGATACGTGGCATCTTTGTCGAAATTTTCAGGGTTTGTAGTTTTTTTGCATACCGGCTCGCCTGTGAGAGTTGATTCGTTGATTTGTAAAGAAACTGCTTCAAAAAGTTCTCCATCGGCGGGAACTTCCTCGCCCGTCTCCAAAATAACGACATCGCGCACAACGACTTCAATTTTGGGAATTTGGCAAACACACCCATTACGAATAACTTTTACAAGAGTTTCGTCATTAACTTTATTTAGGGCTTCGAACTTTTTTTCGGCGCTCAATTCGAAGCAAAATCCTACAACGGTTGCAAGAAGTACGGCGATTAAAATACCCGCCGGCTCTATAAAGACACCTAACGAGCGTAGTTGATAAAACTCGTAACAGGCTACTCCAATCGACAGAGCCAACGCCACCAAAAGAATTACGATAATAGGGTCGGTAAATTTTTCAAGAAATTTTTTCCACAACGGTTTTTTTTGCGGAGGAGTTAAAACGTTTTTGCCGTGCCTGTTGCGACTTTCTATTACTTGCGCATCGTTTAAACCGTTACTGTGCATTTTGTTCAGCAAAGTTAATTTATTATTTTTGCAGTGTCCAGCGCTATCATTAGTTCTTCATCGGTAGGTATGACCATCGCCGTTACTCGCGATTCGTCTTTACTGATTATTTTTTCTATGCTGCGTGTACCGGTATTTTTTTCTTTGTCAAACAATAGTCCGAGAAATTCAAAATCTTTTGATATTTCGTAGCGTGTTTCACATTGATTTTCGCCAATGCCGCCGGTAAATATCAAAACATCAACGCCTCCCATAGCTGCTGCATACGCTCCAATGAACTTTCTAACTTTGTACTGGAACATTTTCAGAGACAGTTGCGCTCTTTCGTTGCCCGAAAATGCGGCTTGTTCTAACTCGCGCATGTCAGATGAAACTCCGCTCACGCCTAACAGTCCGCTATGTTTGTTTATTAGCGTATTGATTGCCGTTCGCCCAATATCTTCGCATTGCATTACGTAAGTGATTATGCCGGGGTCTATTTCGCCACACCGCGTGCCCATAACCAATCCGTCTACCGGGGTCAGTCCCATCGACGTGTCTACCGACTTGCCGTCTACTACTGCCGCTACAGATGCACCATTGCCTAAATGACATGTGATAATCTTGCGTGCTTTTTGTGCTCCCAAAATTTCTATAGCCCGTTGAGACACGTACCTATGGCTTGTTCCATGAAATCCGTATCTGCGTATCGAGTGTTTTTTATAAAGCGAATACGGCAAGGCGTACATATAGGCATAATCAGGCATCGTTTGATGGAACGCCGTATCGAACACGCCAACTTGTGGAACATCGGGCAGAAGACTACCCATCGCATAAACGCCGGTTAGATTTGGAGGATTGTGCAAAGGCGCAAACTGTACACATTCTTCTATTTTGGCTATTACTTCTTCGGTTATAAGCACGCTTGAATTGAATTTTTCGCCTCCATGCACTATCCGGTGTCCAACCGCGTCAATTTCGTTAAAGCTTTTTATACAGCCGTATTCTTCGCTAATAAGAATACCGAGCATGTATTCAATACCTGCCTGATGGTCAATAATTTCACCTTCAAAAGTATTTTTAACTCCTTTTACTTCGTGTTTGATATTTGAGCCGTTCATGCCGATTTTATCCACGAGTCCTTTTGCGAGTATACTTGGTCCGCTCATTTCAAATAATTGATACTTTATAGATGAACTGCCGCAATTTATAACTATTATTTTCATTTTTCTTTTTTTATCTAAAATTTTCAATCTTGTGTTACTATGTGCGTAGACACTACATTTGTACCTGTTTTATGTCCTAATGCATCGTAAACATAAAATCCTCTGCCTGTTCGTCTGCCCAGATTGTTTGCCCTCACTAATCGTTTTATTAGCGGCGAAGCTTTGAATTTGCTTAGCCCAAACTCTGTAAATAAGTGCGCCATGTAGCGTAAGATTTTGTCTAACCCTATACGGTCGGCTAATTCAAATGGTCCATACTGCATTCCAAAGCCAAGTTTCATGATGCTGTCAATATTTTCAACGCTCGAAACACCTTCAACTAACGTGCTGCAAGCCTCGTTAATGAGTGTTACTATCAATCGGGTGCTTACGCTGCCGGGCGATTCATTTACTGTAATAGGCTCTTTTCCTATCATTTTTGCGAACCGACAAACTAATTCGTGAGAATGTTCATTGGTTTGCAGTCCACAAACAACTTCTACAATGCGCACTGATGCAGGTGATGCAAAAAAGTTCACGGCGAGAGTACGCTCCGGATTTTTCATTCCTGCAACGATGTCGGTTATCATCAGCGTGGAAACACTACTGGTGATAGGGGTTTCGGGGCTTACGTAGCCTTCTATGAGTTTAAATAACTCGATACGGTCGTAGAGCGGATTGTTCGAACTGATGGTTTCGATGATGAGGTCGCAGTCGCGAATCTGATTAAAGTCGGTTGAACCTACTATTCGTGAGAGAATTACACGTTTATCGCCCTGAGTTAGCCCCCAACGATTTATCATTTCATCTAATAGTTTGTTTATCTGGCGATTTGCTTCTATTACCTTTTCTTCGCTCGTCTCGATAAATACAAGTTCTATTCCTGCTTGACTAATTAGACGGGAAACTTCCTGTCCTATTCCGCCGCAGCCTATCAAACCTACTTTGTGAATTAATCCCTGCCTGACAATTTTTTTGTTTAAGGCAAATTTTTCTAATGATTCTGGCATAACAATATCTTTTTTTTTGCGTTTGAAATTTCAAATTGTTTTTGGAACTTTACAATCGCTTTCCCTTTTTATCAATGTAAAAACTTTCTTTGTTTATTTCTACTTTTGCCCTGTCGCTGTAAAAAGAGTAAACTAAATCGTAGATAAGCGGTATTACTTCTTTTCCGGTTTTGTCCACAAATCCGCATTTGTTGTCTAATTTTACAGCAGCCATTCCTTTGCTGAATGGCTCGGCATAATCATATTTGAGTTGTGTGACCGCTTTTCCGTTTTTGTCAATAAATCCGCATTTGCCGTTTAGTTTGACAGGAGCCAAACCTTCGCTGAATGAGCCGGCAACGTCGTAAACAATTGGTATTAGTTCTTTTCCCTTTTTATCAATGAATCCGCATTTGCCGTTTATCTCAACACAAGCCAAGCCGTCGCTAAAAAATTGGGCAAGGTCGTATTTTAAAGGAATTACAGCGTTTCCGGTTCTGTCAACAAATCCCCATTTATCTTTAAGTTTTACGCGCGCCAAACCTTCGGTGAAAGAATCTGCGTATTCATAGATTATCGGAACAGCTTCATTCCCGTTCTGGTCAATGAATCCCCATTTAAAATCAAATCTAACTAACGCCAAACCTTTGTCAAAACGGTATACTTTATCATATTTTGGATGAATAATCGTCTCGCCGGTTATCTTATCCTTAAAACCCTGTTTACTGCCGAGAGTAAAACTTTCCAATTTGATGTTTTCATTGATTAATAAGCTCTCTTGCTCTAATATTTCTTGTTCGAGGCGTTCCTGTTCTAATCGTTCTTGTTCTAATCGTTCTTGTTCGAGGCGTTCCTGTTCTAATCGTTCTTGTTCGAGGCGTTCCTGCTCTAATCGTTCTTGTTCGAGGCGTTCCTGCTCTAATCGCTCTTGTTCGAGGCGTTCCTGCTCTAATCGTTCTTGTTCGAGGCGTTCCTGTTCTAATCGTTCTTGTTCGAGGCGTTCCTGCTCCAATCGTTCTTGTTCGAGGCGTTCCTGTTCTAATCGTTCTTGTTCGAGGCGTTCCTGCTCTAATCGCTCTTGTTCAAGGCGTTCCTGCTCTAATCGTTCTTGTTCGAGGCGTTCCTGCTCTAATCGTTCTTTCTCCAATCGTTCTTTTTCGAGGCGTTCCTGTTCCAATCGTTCTTTTTCGAGCCTTTTTTTCTCAATACTTTCCATATCGACAAGTATCAATTCTTCTTGGTTAACCACCGTAAATTCTCGTGCATACTTGTCGTCAGAATTTTCAACGTTATAAAACTCCAACCAAAATGTTCCTCTGTTAAGCGGTATTTTAGTTATTTCATTGGCGTTTGCAATAGTAATTTTTTCGCCGTCAATCCATAGTTCGCATGTTAAGTTGGGTCTTACTTTAAGCAAACAGTCAGAAATTTGCGATTTATTTTCGTCGGCTTCCTGCTCTGTTTCTTGTTCAATTTCTGTTGCGGCTACTTCAGATTCTGCAACTGTTTCAACCGCCTTTTTTTCTCTGCCTAACAGTCTATAGATGTCGTCAATTAACTTTTGAATTGCAAATTCCTTGTCCAAATAGTATGCTAAATGGTCTAAATCGCACAGATAGAATTCAATCTGGTCGGCAAATGGCTCTTCGTCAATACAGAAAGGAATAATATGTTTTTTTCGTTTAAAAGCTATAACTATCTCTTTTATTGCATAATCCGACATATTCGAGTTTACAGAAGAAATAAACACCGTAATTTTACTTTCCCTAATAGCTTTTACAATAATAGCGTGGAATGCCTGTCCGCTTGTAATCCCCCCGCGGTCAATCCAATAACTGATTCCTGCTTGTTCAAACGCCGAGCATATTTCATCTGCCACCTCCTTGTCTACCCTTGAATAACTTATAAATACGTCTTGAGCCATTGCTAAATTTTGTTTTTTTTTGACGTCGCAAAGATACAGTTTTTTTTCTAATCGTGCAAACATAATTTATGTTGCTTGCAAAAAAAATATTTTATTTTGTATCAATATGCAATTAACTGCCATTTTGACAGAGTTCAACTCCTACCTTTTTAAATGCCAATAAATCTATACCGGCTTCGTTGAAAACGTCTTGAATGTTTTGATGCAAATTCGAGTATATTAGCGCCATCTTGTCAGCATCGGATATATACACATTTAACTGATATTCAACAAAATAATCGTCTAACGCTGTTTGAAGGATGAATGGCTTTGGCTCTTTCATTGTGTCAGGGGTGCGTTTGGCTGCATCTATGAGCAGTTCGTGAATTTTTCTCCAAGGAGTTTCGTAGCCCATACCAATAGTTGTGTGCAATATGAGCCCCCATGTACGCGCCGATTCCGAGTAATTAAACGTTTGCGCAGTCATAATGTTTGAGTTAGGGATGGTCACTTCCTCATTTTTAGGGGTGCGAATACGGGTCACAAGGGGCGTCTTTTCGACCACATTACCAACTATTTCGCCTATTTTTATGCGGTCGCCAATCTTGAACGGACGCATATAGGTGAGCACTAAACCCGAAATAACATTGCCTATAACGGATGTAGAGCCTAAGGTGAAAATAACCCCGATGAAAACTGAAACGCCTTGAAATATTGGCGAATTAGAGAACGGCAGGTAGTCCCAAATTACTACGAGCAGAAAGGCATAGAGCAGTGTCTTAACGATATGATACGTTGGGTAAGCCCAATCAGAATAAAATCCGGTAAGCGTAAGACGCTTCTTGTCTATTTCTTCAGCCATGAAACGAAGACCACGTATCAAATATCTGAAAACAATTACAGTGATGATGATTGTAATCAGTTTTGGAAAATAGCCTATGATGCCTAAAAATATCTCTTTTAAGGGGTCAAACACGTAGCCGAACAAAACGTTTGACAGTTTTTGAGTGGCAGGAAAAACGCTAAAAGCAAGCGGAATGGAAAGATAAAGTATCACAAAGATAACAATGTAGCGCAAGGCATTAGTAAGCAGCAGAATGAACGCTATGGTTTTTTCCTCGTCCATTAGCGTATAGTTCTTTATTTTAATGGTCTTTATTACGGTACCTTTCAGATGTTTTATCTTTATAAAAATTTTACGAAACAGATAATTAACAAGCTTTAGCAGTAAATATTGCGACGCAATTATTACCAATATCATCAGTACTCTCAACAGTATTGTCGTCAATCTTGTGTCTTTAGATCGCTTCCAGATAGCTGTTTCGATTATTTCTTTGTATTCCCGCGCCAGCATCGTTTGACTTTTCCCATTCAAGCGGGCGTCTTCCTCTGAAATGGTCATAAGGATAATTCTGCCGTAGGCTATTTCGTAAATTCCGCCATCCAAAAAAAGAACTAACGAATCGTAATGAAAAGATTTGTAAACCTTGCTGGCAGCGCGTATCCTTTCGGATATAGCTGTAGCTCTTTCATGTGCTGAAAATGGCGCTATGCCCGTTCTTATATAAAACAATGTGTCAAAAAACGGAGCTACCGGCTCCATAGCGTAAGTTCTTCGTAGTGTGGAGTGTTGTTGTATGTGTTCTACAGAATCATTGTCAACAAAGGAGCAGAATAAAATACTGCAAATCAGAAAAAAAAATAAATTTTTCATTAGCAAAAAAGGATGTTAAACTAAAATTATATTATATTTTCGACATTCATTAATCATCTCCTGCGACCATAAACTTGCCTGTGTTTCGCCTATGTGCGCCTTTCGCAGAAAGTGCATACATAGACGCGATTGTCCTATTCCCCCACCAATAGACGATGGTAATTCGTTGTTGAGCAACTTTTTGTGAAACATCAGTTGTTTGCGCTCTTCGGCATTGCAAATTGCTAATTGCTTGTTCATTGTTTCAGGAGCAACTCTAATTCCCATAGAAGATATTTCAACCGAACATTCTAACAACGGATTCCAAAGCAATATATCGCCGTTAAGTCCCTTGTAGCCGTTAACTGTTGGGGTTGTCCAATCATCGTAGTCGGGAGCGCGCCCATCATGGGGTTCTCCGTTAGATAGCGCTCCGCCTATGCCTATAATAAAAACAGCGCCATGCTTTTTTGTTATCAGATGTTCGCGTTCTTTAGGCGTTTTGTCGGGAAACATTGATAACAATTCTTCGGAATGAATGAACGTGATGTGCTCAGGAAGAGTTGGCTTCAATTCAGGATAATTCTCATACATGTAGTATTCTGTGCGTTTTATTACGTTGAAAATTTTCACAACTATATGTTTTAGATAGTCAAGCGTTCTGTTTTCTTCGGAAATAGCCTGTTCCCAGTCCCATTGGTCAACATAAATAGAATGTAAGTTGCTTAGTTCTTCATCCGCACGAATTGCATCCATATCGGTATAAATTCCGTATCCTGCAGCAATCTTGTATTCTGCGAGTTTTACCCGTTTCCATTTTGCTAATGAGTGTATTACTTCTGCCTGTGCATTTCCTAAATCCTTGACCGGAAATGAAACGGCGCGTTCTTTACCGCTCAAATCATCGTTTAAGCCCGAACCTTTTAGTACAAACAACGGCGCTGTTACCCTGCGCAATTGCAGTTCGGCTGATAGATTCGCCTCAACAAAATCTTTCAATATTTTGATAGCCTTTTCAGTCTGTTTCAAGTCCAATAAAGGAAAATATGATTTTGGGAAAATTAATTTTGACATATCTGTTAATGAGTTGTTATCTTAAAATTTTATAACTGCCATCCATGTTTATTTTTATTATTGACGAGGGTGCGGCGGGTTGCAGGTCATTTTGCCGCCATTTCGTAATGTAGTCAACTTTATTTTTGACCGTTTCCTCTATTTCATCGAATTTTGCGGGCGTTGCACTTCCGCTTATGTTAGCTGAGGTAGACACAACGGGCTTGCCAAACGCTTTTATTAGTTCTTTGCAAAATGGCTCATTGACAATGCGAATACCTATAGAGCCATCGTCTGAAACAAGATTTGAAGCCAAATTTATTGCCTTGGGATAAATAATTGTGAGTGGTTTCGTGGACTGTTCTATCAATTGTTTTGCAATATCAGGCAAGCCGTCGATATAACCCGAAAGCATATCGAAACCGTCAACCAAAACGAGCATTGCCCGCGTTTCGCAGCGTTGTTTTATTGCGAAGATGCGTTCTACGGCTGATACACAGGTAGCATCACAACCAATGCCCCAAACCGTATCGGTTGGATAAAGTAAAACGCCGCAGTCCTTAAGCGTTTGTAACGATTTTTCTAAATCTGTTGCGTACAAAATTCCTCAGTTTTATTTACCAATCCGTATATTTTCATTTGGTTTGACATTATTTTTGTGAAACCAATAACATCGTCGCCTGTGAAGGCGGTGTTTTCTTCTCCGTATTTTGCAAATTTGGCGCTCATTAGGTCGTGGTCTGATTTGCAACCAAGTACATCGAAACGATAAGGCTGAAGTCGTACCTTCACATTCCCGCTAACGTGTTTCTGACTGTCATCCATGAATTTTTCTATGTTTCGCATCACAGGCTCAAGGTATTGTCCTTCGTGAAGCAACATGCCATACCAATTTGCCAATTGCTCTTTCCAATACTGCTGCCACTTAGTAAGCACGTGTTTTTCCAGCAAATGATGGGCTTTTATTATTATCATTGGCGCTGCGGCTTCAAAACCTACGCGCCCTTTGATGCCGATAATTGTGTCTCCAACGTGAGTGTCGCGCCCGATAGCATACGCCGACGCTATTTCATTTATCCGCTGAATGATTTCTACAGGCAAAAATTTTTCTCCGTTGATTTCAACCGGCTCGCCTTTTTCAAATTTGAGGTCTAAAAACGATTCGCCTTCCTGTTTTAGTTGGCTGGGATAAGCTTCTTCGGGCAACCAGCCGTCTGACGTAAGGGTTTCGCGTCCGCCAACGGAAGTACCCCACAAGCCTTTGTTGATAGAATAAGCCTTTTTTTCCCAATTGTCGTTCACTCCCTTGCTTTTAAGGTACTCAATTTCTTGTTCACGCGTTAGTCGCATATCGCGAATAGGCGTGATAACTGTGACATCGGGCATCATAATCTGAAAAATTGAATCAAATCGTACTTGGTCATTACCGGCGCCGGTGCTGCCATGAGCAATACATTTGGCTCCAATCTTTTGTGCATAACTTACAGTTGCCATAGCTTGAAAAGCTCGCTCAGAACTGACAGAAAGCGGATATGTATTGTTTTTCAGAATGTTGCCAAAAATCATGTATTTGACACATTTGTCGTAGTACTCATTGGTAACGTCTACAACTTTGTGATGTTTAACGCCAAGGCTATACGCGCGATTTTCTATTTCATTGAGTTCGGCGTTATTGAATCCACCGGTGTTGACAATTACCGAATGAACTTCGTAGCCCAATTCGCTGCTTAAATACTTGGCGCAATAGGAAGTATCCAAACCGCCGCTGTATGCTAATACTACTATTTTTTTTGTCATCTATTAAATTGAATAAAATTTTTAGTGTTTTTATAATTCAAGTTCCAACAAGGTTTCTCCTTCGGTGTTCAGCACAGTCAAATTCATTTTTTCTCTCTGTTTTTTCAGGAGAATCAATGTTGCGCTTCTCTCATTATTCCCGCCTCCTATAACTACCGGAAAATTATTGCCGTCGGCGCCCTTTCGGATATGATTAAATCTGTGCGTGTGGGCGTTTATACTAACGTCAAACGGCGCTGTTTTAAGTATATCGTCCCATTCATCGCGACTTGGAAGGAAATAATCTTCACGAAATCCGTAAACCGGTATATGATGTATCAACACTCGCTTTTTAGCTTGAATAAATTCCTGCGAAGCTAATTCTCTTTTCAGAAACTCCGCCTGGTCTTTACGAAAATGTGTAAAATCGTTCAAGCCGTAGTATACCCAATGGTCGTCAGGTTTGTCTTCGCCGCAGTCGAGTATCACGAAACGCGTATCGCCTAAGCTAAAAGCTCCGTAGGAATGTTCTCCGCCTACTTTTTCTAACAAATTCCACAAAAACGGAGAATATGCCCCGCGCATTTCGTGGTTTCCGCGTATAAAAATCGATGGTATCTCATCGCCGCGTATGCCTTGCGTAAAATGAGAAATTGTGCGAATAGCCGCCTCTTCGGTTTGTACATCGGAAATACAGTCGCCATTGAAAAATACAATATCGTATTTTACGTCTTTCAACAATTCGTTCAACTTGTCGAAAAGCGGGTATATGTCGTGCAGGTCGTTGAATACAATCGCCGTAAAGTCGGTTTTACCGTCGTCGAATGTTGTGAAGCTTCTAAAGGGCGTTGTCGCTGTTTCGCCAAATTCCTTTCTGTATGCCTGATACAAGGTAATTTCGCGAGAATGAACGCGATAATAATAACGAGTATTCGGCAATAACCCTGTCAAACGTATGCGATTTAAAGTATTGTTTGCCACAGCTATTCCTTCTTCCCATGATTGCGCCATACTCAAATTTAACGTATCTGTTCCATATTCTACCCAACTGTGCGCAGGAACATTTGTCTGCCACATCACTGTTATCCCGTCTGTAGTAGGATATTGCAGATATACGGGCGAACGAAAAATGTTTTCTTTAGCGGTTTTCAATCTGATATCTGCGAACAGCGGAAGGTGGTCGGAAGCAACTGGCTCATCTAAAACGCGGGTAAGCCATACAGAGTAGGTAAAATCATTGGGAGTATATCCCATTATGTAATCAATGGTAACATTCGGAGCATTTGAGGGATATGTTTGCCTGCGCGAATCGCTCAAAATAATCCAACTGTTGCGAAACGCCTCTAATTCAGGAGAATCAGGCACGGCGTTTATGTCGCCGGCAAGTACCACCGGCTTGTCAAACTCGTTTGCCGCCTTATTTATTATATCAATAGAGGCAAGGCGGTCGTTTGTGTTTAGCGAAAAATGCGTGTTAAACAACACATAGTCATTGTATTCAACTATCAACAACGAGCGAGCTTCTTCTCTACCGGGTAGTGGAATGCGTTTCCACGAAACAGGTCTTTCTTTTGACAACATGCCTATGCCATATTTACCGCCGTCGAAAGAAATAGAAGCGCCATAGACAGCATGCATCGCAGTAAGACGCGCTATTTCAGCAAGCACGTCAACACCTTTGCTACGGTTGGTAACACTATCCAACTCCTGCAAGGCAACAACATCGGGAGCAGTCTTAAGAATAACATCAGCTATACGCTGATAGTCAACTACATTGTCCATTCCCATCGCATTTCGGACGTTATAACTCATAACCCGAACTGTGTTCTCAGTTTGCCGGTACGACTGCGAATTTCCTACCGCAAATAACCCTGAAAACAGAATAATTATTAATGTCTTTTTCATGATTTTTAAAATTTCCACAAAGGTAATTATTTTTTTTTAGATTACCAAATATTTTGAAAAAAAATAATCAATTCTTTTTGAAAAAAAACAATGGCAGAAAAAATATTATTCCTATCAACGAAAACAGCAACCCTCCCATTGTTCCTGCCGCTAATGCAAACCAGAATGGTTCGCGATGTTCTCCAACTACAAATGGTATTAATCCAAGCACTGTAGACAGTATTGTTAGCATGACGGGCGTTATTTTTCCGTGCAGAGCCTGAATATATTTGCGTCGCGACGAGCAAGGCGATGATTTTAAGTTGTTGTAGTCGTTGATAATATAGATAGCGGCATTAATTGTTAGACCGCAAAGCAGCACTAATGCAGCAAAACCGCCCTGGTCAAAATTCAGCTTGAAAAAATAGAAGGTAAGAAACAGCCCTATGAAGCCAAAGGGCACCATACTTATCACGGCTAACGGTTTGAGCAGCGATTCGAATAAAATTGCGCACAGCATATACATTACCGCTAAAATCAATATAATAAGCCAATACTGTTTTTTTTGAGTTTGCCACCATCCCCATCCGCCACCTACTGCTTCAATGCGAAAACCTAAAGGCAGTATTTCGTTTGTTTCCTCTACAATTCGTTCACGCAGTCGGCTGCCAAATCGTGCCGAGCCTAAATAGTCGTAGGTCACAAACAGTGTGTATTGTTGATTTTCCTTACTTATCTCCATCTGCTCTACGTCTCTAACCATATCGCCTACAGAAGAAAGCTTCATAAAGGCGGCGCCTGACTGTAACAAGCTGTTGTAGAGCCCCCACCGGTCGATGTCAGGCAATTGTTTTGCACGAAATTTTATGAACTGATATGTTCCGTCAATGACGGCTCCGGCGGCTGTTTGTTCATTTCCCGTGGCGATGCGCACCATGTTGAAATAATTTTGCAGCGAAATGCCGGTCATCGCTAATTGTCCAATGTCGGGCATCAGTACAAATTCCCTATTTCTGCTTCTTTCCCACGTGTTGCGACTCATTATGTGCACTTCTCTGATGCGAGCATTGTCTAACAGTTCTCGACGCATCTCTTCTGCATATTCGTATAGTTGGTCGTAATTGTAGCCAAAAAATTGAATGCGATACTGTCCGGTAAATTCGCGTATGCGATTGCTAAAACCGTCGCCCACGCCAAAGACGCTCCACTCGGCAGCGCCGGAATTGATACTTTTAGTTATTAACTGACTTTTCAAATGGTGCGGAAAATAACCAAACTCGTGCTCTTCTTTAAATGTTATTCGTATACTTGCGTTTTGAGCATTATTGATATTTGTCTGAAAACGGTCTATTTCTCTGTATGTCAGCAGGTATTCTTCAATCATTTCCATCGAGCGATTCATCTGCTCTATGGTTGCACCGGGGGGCATGTGGGCATTTACGCTCAGCGTAGTACGTTCGCGGTTGGCGCCCCACTGCGAACCCTGAAAAACATGCTGCGCAAAAAGTCGCAAACTGCCGCCAAGAGCCTTATCAACTACCGGTTTTGCTTTTTCAATATACCACTGACTGCCAAGCGTTTTGTTGTATCTTTCAGCCCATTGCCCATTACCATCTATTTTATTTGGCAACATAAAAACCGGCAACCCAAACCCAAGCACAAAAACTGTCCATGCAATCCACTGACGCCGCCGTATTCCAGAAATAACTGAAGTATAAACCCGCGAAACAGTTGCTTGACGCCGGAGCCTCGCCAAAGATAATCTGAGAACTGAAAACTGTAAACTGAAAACTAATTTTTCGTAAAGAGCCGGAGTAAAAAACCATGCTCCTGCTAAAGACACCATGAGATTTATAATAACTACGATAGCAAAGTCCACCAAATCCAATTTAATTCGTTCGTCAAGGAAAAACACCGCCGACAGCGAAATTGCCGTTGTTATTGTTGCCGCCAAAATAGCCATGAACACGCGCCTGTTGCCGCGACTGCGTATATGTTCTACCATAACGATGGTATTATCAATTATCAGCCCAAGCGAAATAGTGATACCTGCCAGAGAATACAGATGAATTTCCACGCTCAAAAAATAGAACATACCTATTGCAATACAGATATTTACGATGATACTAATCAGAATAATTGCGAGAAAACGAAATTTGCGTGTTACGATAAGTATGAATAGCAACAGAATACAAATTGTTGCAATTGCGCGCATGTATATTTTGTTTAGTTCTTTTTTTAGATATTCGGTGGAATCATCCATTTTTTGCAATTTATAACCCGCCGGAAGCAGCGGTATCATTTCTTCAATTTTGTCTATTACCTTTTGCGCCAGCGCTATATGATTTGCCTGAGATGAAGCGTATACCACTATATTAATGGTATTCATTCCGTTAATGCGGTAATACGATGTAGGCTCCTGCTCTACGTGTCTTACCGTAGCGATATCACCCAGCCGCAACATCCGTCCATCTATTACTTGTAATGGCACATCCTCAAGGCGTTTATGGTTTGCCTCTGTTGTTTTTACAGTTAGTTGCATCCATGCTCTACGTCCTGAGTTGTCCACATCGAGAGCCATGCCCAACGGCTCTACTCTGAAATGACGGCTTATTGCCTGTTGCAGCGTTGCGGGAGTTAGCCCTGTCGCCTGAAGTTGCAAGGCGTCGTATTCGAGCATCCATTCGTAGGGCATAGCTCCATAGACGGTAACACGATTAACATCGTCAATCTGCGCCAACGGCGGTTTGATAACGTCTTCGGCATATTGTTGTATGCCTGAAGGGTTTGCCGAAGCCTGCAAAGAATACACTAAAAGTGCGCGCTCCCGTTCGTTGTTAGGTCGGTTGAGCGACAACGATGGATAACTAACGCCGGCAGGAAGTTTAGGGTAAATTTGACGTACGGTAGAAGCAACCTCAAAACGGGCTGCATCCATGTTTACAGTTTTGTCGAACTCAACTGTGACGAAACCGCCGCCATTACGCGATGTAGATGTAATCCGACGTATGCCGCTAATACGGTTTATACTGCCTTCCAACATCGATGTAACCTCTTGCTCTACAACTCTTCCTGATACATTTTGCCACGAAAAACTGACCGTTATTGACGGCAACGCACGCGAGGGCTGCCACTGAACATTCAACAGCGGCAAAAAGGCTAACCCCGCAAGGCTGAGCGTTATCCAAACAAGCAATACGGTAAAAGACGAAAATTTCATGACAAAATATTTGCACAAAAGTAAATATTTTTTTCTAAATTAAAAAAAAAATGTGTATCTTTGCACCGCAGAATAAATATAAATAAAGCAGATGGAGACAACAATAGAAAAATCAATATTGAAATAAATGATAAAACACATCAATATAATGTACACCATTGCCCTTGTGTTCGGTTTTTTATCGTGCGGCGGCAACAAAAGCGCAGATAGCGCTACCGACGATGAAGAAACGCAGCAACGCGTACGCGAATTGCCGCAAGTGACTGTTATGACCGTCAATAGCGGCGTCTTTATGCGCGAATTGCAGAGCAACGGGCGCTTAGTTGCCGCCGAAAAGGTAGAAATGAGGTTTCCGGCATCGGAGGTAATCACTTCTATTTCTGTGCGCAACGGGCAACGTGTTTCTGCCGGACAGGAACTGGCGCGTATCGACGATTTTGAACTGCGCAACAGGGCTCTTACCGCCGGCGAAGCTGTAGAAACAGCATTGATAAACCTTGCCGGATTTTTAATTGATTTTGGTTTTTCGTTGGAAGACACAGCATTAGTTCCCCCCGCTCAATTGCGCACAGGCTTTTCCCGTTCGCAACTGCACACTGCGCGGGTCAATCTGGCGCAAGCCGAGCGAAATCTGCAACGCGCAGTACTAAAGGCGCCTATTTCGGGCGTAGTAGCAAACATTACAGCGCAGATACACAACATAGCCTCTACGTCAGAGCCGTTTTGCGCAATCATTAGCGACTACCGTTTCGAAGTAGATTTTCCGGTGCTCGAAAGCGAAATAGAACTGCTAAAAGCTGGACATGAAGTGTTGATAGAGCCGTTAGCCTTTCCGGGAACGTGGATTAGAGGCAGTCTCAGCGGTATGAACCCCATAGTAGACAGAAACGGAATGGCAATGGCAAAAGCAATTGTAAACAACACAGACAGAAACCTTTACGAAGGCATGAACGTGCGCGTATTAGTGCAACAGGCTGTGCCGGATAAATTGGTAGTGCCAAAGTCGGCGGTAGTGATGCGAAGCGACAGACAGGTACTGTTCGTCTTCGCAAACGGGCGGTCGCACTGGCGATACGTGAGAACAGGGCTTGAAAACAGCCGCGAATTTACAATAGAAGAAGCCCTCGAAGACGGCGAAACAGTGATAATTAGCGGAAATTTTAATCTGGCGCACGACGTAGAAGTGGAAATAATGGAGAATGAAGAATGAAGAGATAAGACATGGTAAAATTTCTCGTTGACCGTCCTATAGCCGTTTTGACAATATTTGTGGCATTAATAGCGCTTGGCTTGGCGTCCTACACTTTTTTGCCGGTTTCGCTGATGCCCGATGTTGCTATTCCCGAAATTACAGTACATTACAGTTATCCTCACAGCTCGGCGCGCGAGTTGGAGAACGCCGTGACAGCGCCTTTGCGACGACAACTGTTGCAAGTAGGTCATTTAGACGATATTCGCAGCGAAACGCGCGACGGCACAGGAACCCTGCACTTGCGCTTCAAGTATGGCGTAAACACACATTTTGCGTTCATCGAAGTGAACGAAAAAATTGACGCCGCCATGCAAAGTATGCCGCGTGATATGGACAGACCGCGCGTGTTGAAGGCAAGCGCCACAGATATTCCGGTTTTTTACCTCAGCGTTTCGCTACGCAACGAAAATGCAAGCGATGTGGACTTTTTAGACCTTAGCAGTTTCGTTTCCACCGTCATACGTCACCGCATAGAGCAATTGCCCGAAGTAGCGATGGCAGACATGAGCGGCGTAACAGAGCCGCGACTGATGATTGAGCCCGACCCAGTGCGAATGAGAAGTCTGGGACTGACAACTGCCGACCTCGAAAACGCTCTGCGCGTTCAAAATCAGCAAGGAGGAAGCCTCTGGGTGCGCGAAGGCGATTTTCGTTACAACATACGTCTGACGTCAGACCTGCGCACAGCCGAAGATATAGGAAACGTTACAATCAGAAGCGGAAACAGAATATTTTCGCTCCACGAAATAGCAAACGCGCGTTTAGAGCCGCAGCCAAGACAAGGAATGTTTGTAAGCAACGGAAAGCCGGCGATAGCGCTTGCCGTGATAAAACAAAGCGAAGCGCGTATGAGCGATATGACGAAAAACCTGAAATCGCTAATAGGACATTTCGAACACGACTATCCCGAACTGCAGTTTGACATTTCGCAAGACCAAACTGCCCTGCTCGACTTCTCAATAACAAACCTGCGCCGAAGCCTAACATGGGGAATACTGCTGATGTGCATACTGTTGTTCATGTTTGAAAAAGGCTGGCGCTCACCGCTGTTAGTAACAGTATGTATACCCGTTTCGGTGGTGATATGCCTGATTTTCTTCTACATGATTGGTATGTCGTTCAATATCATATCCTTGTCGGGATTGATTATAGCGGTAGGGCTGATGGTAGACAATTCTATAATCGTTTCGGACAACATCAACCAATACCGCAGGCGTGGACATGCGTTGAGCGACGCCTGCGCTGAGGGAACATCCGAAGTGATACGTCCGTTAGTAAGTTCGGCGCTCACCACTATTGCAATTTTCGTTCCGTTGATTTTTCTTAGCGGCATTGCCGGAGCGCTGTTTTTCGACCAGGCTATGGGCGTGTCCATCGGGCTTGGCGTGTCGCTGCTTGTGTCAATAACTCTTTTGCCCGTGCTTTACCGCGTTATGTTTATGCGACAGGGGAAACGTCATTGCGGACTGTATAAAGAGACGTTTATGGTGCGACTTATCAATCGTTTATATGACGCAGGAATGAGGTTCACTATGCGGCGACCGGCGGTAGTTGTCGGAATTGTGATTATATTTGGCATCTCAACGTATTTTCTTTTTCAAAGATTAGAAATAACGCGACTGCCCGAACTCACACAAATAGACTGCATGTTGTACATCGACTGGAACGAGCAAATTCATCCCGAAGAGAACAATGCCCGCCTTAGTCGAATGTTGAACGCCGTGGAAATTAAGCCACGTCAGGAAAACCGTTTCGTAGGTCAGCAGCAGTTTCTTATTCAGCAAGATACGGACATGGGGTTTTCCGAAACACAAGTATATCTCGCCTATTCCAACGCCGAAGAATTGCGTGGCGCAATGGGCAAAATATCCGAATACCTCATCAACAGGCATCCTCAGGCTGCGTTTCGTCTTTATCCTCCCGCCACTCTTTTCGACCGCATTTTCGAAAGCGGCAATGCGCCGTTAGTGGCAGCGCTGTCGCCCATGCGCAAGACAACGGGCTTCACTACGGCAGAGATAACGCGACTGCTGGCAGAAATAAACGACGCACTCGAAACGCCCAACGAACACACCATCGCCTTTCGCGAACACATACGCGTGGAAATAGACCACGAACTGCTACTGTTCTACGGCGTGAACTACAATACGTTAGTACAGGAACTGCGCACGGCAAGTCAGGAAAACAATATCGGCTTACTGCGCTCGTATTACCATTTTGTTCCGTTAGTTATTGGCGGCGAGCAACAATTAGTCAGCGAAATGATTGACCGTTTGAAGATACGCAACAACAACGGCGTAGAAATTCCACTTCGCGCTCTTGTTCGCCTGCATCGCGAATACGACCTGAAAACAGTTACAGCCGGCAAAGACGGCGAATACATACCCGTAAATTTCAATATCTCCGACAAAGAATATCCGGCAATAGCCGCAAAAGTGCAACAGGTAGTAAACCGACACGCCGACGCCGAAGTGCGATTTTTCGGCAGCATATTCGAAAACCGCCAACTGATGCGCGAACTGATGTTAGTGCTTGCAATATCTATACTGATGATGTATTTCATCCTTGCCGCCCAGTTCGAATCGCTTTTGCAACCGGTAATTTTGCTGATAGAGTTGCCCGTAGATATTGGCGCGGCGCTATTGGTATTATGGCTTACCGGTCACACCCTCAACCTGATGGCTGCCATTGGTATAATTGTGATGTGTGGAATAATCATCAACGATTCAATCCTGAAAATTGATTCATACAACCGTTTGTTGCGTCAGGGCATGACCCTCGACGAGGCGATACACGCCACCGGCAAACGCCGTCTGAAAGCCATCGTGCTGACAAGTCTGACAACGATGTTAGCCGTTCTGCCGCTACTGCTCTCAAGCGACATGGGCGCCGAACTGCAAAAACCGTTTGCATGGGCAATTATAGGCGGAATGACGGTAGGAACAATAGTAAGTTTGCTGGGAATACCGCTAATGTACAGGGCGATAAGCAGATAACAATGCATCCACAGCCTTTTTGCCCGCGTCGCCTAAATCTACCGAAAACTCGTTCACATACAAGTTTATATGTTTTCGGCACACGTCCGGGTCCATTTCACGGGCGTGCCGGATAACGTATTCTTCCGGCTCGTGCGGGTTTTGCAGCGCATAGCGTACGCTTTCGCGCAAGGCGTCGTTCAGTTGGCGTTTTGTTTTTTCCGGCAAACTGCGACGCACGACAATAGCGCCTAACGGCAAGGGCAATCCACCGGTTTTAGTTTCCCAGAACTCGCCTAAGTCCATTATTTTGTGCAACCCCTTTTTTTCGTATGTGAAGCGCGTTTCGTGAATTAACAGTCCGGCGTCTGCCTCGCCCGTCGCTACAGCCTTTTCAATATCCGAAAACAGGTATTCCTTTTTGTTGGCAGCGTTTGGAAAAGCAAGCGTCAGCAGCATGTTTGCCGTTGTATCCGCGCCGGGTATGGCTATCCGCAAGTTTGAAATCTCATCAGGATGTATTTTGCTGCGGCTCACTAACAGCGGACCATTACCAAAACCTAAAGCGCTGCCAGCCGAAAGCGCCTGATAGTCAGCCGAAACTTTTGGATAGTGTGCATAACTGATTTTTACCAAATCGTATTCCTGCTTGGTCGCCGCCTTGTTTAAGCGCTCAATATCACGCATATCTACGCTGAAGGTCAGGTCGTAAGTTTCGACGCGTCCGTGCAACATCGCCCAAAACATGAACGTATCGTTGGGGCAGGGCGAG
>Ga0099364_10003699_pt1 | contig 23576 bp, 21 predicted proteins | sample TergutTh196P3_FD_73070 | JGI IMG/M metagenome (GOLD analysis project Ga0099364, IMG submission 73070) | Microcerotermes parvus P3 segment gut microbial communities from Pointe-Noire, Republic of the Congo - Th196 P3 | ecosystem: Host-associated > Arthropoda: Insects > Digestive system > Gut ...
TAGATTTAGTATAATAAAATAAGGGAATGCCTCGTGTTAAAAATAAAAGCAGAGACAGAAACGGTATCTGTTTTGGTGTTTGTGTTCCATAATCAGTTTTCTATTTTCTGTATTAGCATTCTGCCAAATTTCTTTTTACCTTTTATATAAGGCACATATTGTTTTTCTTGCACTATTTTATAACCTTTTTCTAATATGCCATTTAATATTGGAGCAGATGATACGCCAAAAGGTTTTTTATAATTGCTTGGTATATAACCTTCATCTACTAATAACGTTTTTGAGTCGTCATATTTTTTATAATTTTCAGGTATTTTTTTTAACGGCATTATTTTTAAGTTCTTGTATTTAGGTCTGTCACTTATTGGAAAATTAGTAAACCAAAAACCTGCCGATCTGGTAAGTGCTTTTTTAGGAGTTAAATACCAATAAACCTCATTATAACCAGGCCATATCTTGTTTTCTTTAAAATAAGGAATATATGCAGTAGTTAACATATTGGCTGAATTTGAAATAATTATAAAATTCTTACCACTTTCAATAAGGAGTTTCCAATAATCTCTGCACCTTGAAAAAGGAGGATTAGTGCAAACTATATCTGCTTCTTCGTTGAGTATTTTTAATGATAACGGATGGTCAAAACTGCCATTATAACCCTTCGGATAATCTTTATGTTCCTTAAAACCATACCTCGTAAATTCACGAGTATAAATATAACCTTTCGGACCCTGATTAAACAAATCCACTGGATTAGCGTAATGCGTGCATATCAATTTTTTCAAATCAAGTTCTTTGAAATTTAGTAAAAAATACGATGCAAACGCTGAAGTGTTATGTTCCTCTGTATCAACTGCATCATCACAATTGCAAAATACAACCTTATCTTTCCAAATATTTTTATCATACATTGACAACTCTTTTTCTACATCTTCATACCGAGTATAAAACTCATCATCATCCACATTTTTTGCCTTTTGCATTATAGATTTATAAGTCATTCCCCGTTCTTTAAGAGTTTGTGCTGTTCGCTTTACTATTTGTGTTATTTTTTCTATTTCTCGTTTAACTTCCTTTTTTATAAATATTTCTTCTACAAATAATTTATGTGATTTTATAAATCCAACATATTTCTTAAAAAGGTCAGGATTATGAAAATATATTTCTTTTTTCTTATCTTCTCTAAAAATCAGAAATTCATCTTTAATATCTTTTTCTACCTCTTTCATATCTTTAACTTCGCAAGTGTATAAATATTCATAAGTATTTTCTTGCGATTTGCCCGTCATATTGTTATAACTTTTCAATCTTTTTTCAAGATTTTTAGTTATACCTATCTTGCATTTTGACGGCTCAAGCAGTGCCTGAACTATGTAAATATATTGCTTTTCGTTTTCCGTTTTTTTCATAATATTTTTTATTTTTCTATTTTCTGTATTAGCACCCTTCTAAATTTTTCTTTACCATTTATTTGTGCAATATAAGATGGATTATTATCAATAATCTCATATCCTTTTTCTAATACACCATTTAGTATAGAACGGTTAGAAACAGCAAACGGCTTTTTATAATCGCTTGGAATATAGCATTTGTCTACTAATAATATTTTTTTATCATCGTATCTTTTATATTTTTCAGGTATTTTTTTTAACGGAATTATCTTTAAATTCTTATATTTTGGTCTATCTTTTACTCGAAAATTCGTATACCAATGCCCTGCTGACTCGGTAATCTCCCATTTGGGATTCAAAAACACATCCACGCTGTGATATCCTGCCCATACTTGATTGTTTTTAAAATATGGAATATATGCTTTAGTAATAGGATTTGCTATATTAGATATTATTAAAAACTTCTTTTTGCTTTCAATTAAAATATTCCAATACTCTATTGATTTAGAAAAAGGCGGATTAGTGCAAACTATGTCTGCCTCTTCGTTAAGTATTTTCAATGAAATAGGGTCATCAAAACTACCCGTATATTTCTTCGGATATACCTTCAATTTTTCGTAATCTTCTATATCAGAAAAACCATACCTTGTAAATACATAGCCCTTGCCACCTTGATGAAATATATCTAATCCGTCTCCGTAGTGCGTGCATATTAAAGTTTTTAATTTAAGTCTATCAAAGTTTCGCAAAAAATATGAAGCAAAAGCAGATGTATTGCGTTCATCATTGCCAACTGCATCATCGCAATTGCAAAAAACACATTTATCTTTCCAAATTCGCTTATCATACATTTCTATTTCTTTCTCTATATCTTCATAGCGAGTATAAAATTCATCATCGTCTGCTTTTTGTGCAGTTTGCATTATATCTTTGGGAGTTATTCCTCGTTCTTCAAGTGTTGGCGTTGTCTTCTTAACTATTTTTGTTATCTGTTTGGGAACAACTTTTTTAATAAAAATCTCTTCTATGAACATATTATGTTCCTTAATAAAATCAACATAATCTCCAAATAAAAGAGGATTATGAAAATATATTTCCTTGTCTTTATATTCTCTATATTTATAAAATTTTTGTTTAATATCTTTTTCTACTTGTTTCATATCTTTAACTTCGCAAGTATATAAGTATTCATAAGAGTTTTCTTTAGAAACGCCCGTCATATTGTTATAACTTTTTAATCTTTTTTCAAGGTTTTTAGTTATACCTATTTTGCATTTTGACGGCTCAAGCAACGCCTGGACTATGTAAATATATTGCTTTTCTTTTTCTGTTGATTTCATAATATTTTTTTATTTCTACTACTATTCCGTTTATCACAATATATTGCGATATATTTTTGCAAATATAAAGTTTGTTTTTGAAAAAATAGTTATATTGCACCAAAATTATTTAAAAGAAATGGGAAAAATAAACAATATTTTCATATATTTTATTCTTTTTGTGTTTAAAATTATTTCTATCGTATTACCACGAAAATGCAAAACAATGTTAGGGAAAATCATTGGTAGTAGTATATTTTTTTGCTGGAAATATCGCAGAAATATTGCTATAGAAAATCTTACTTATAGCTTTCCTGAAAAATCTAATTATGAAATAAAAAGCATTGCAAAAAGGTCCTTTCAATCTCTTGCTATTACTTTTTTAGAGTTTTTTAGTTTTAATTACATTTCTAAAGATAAATTAAAAAATATGCTTGATTTTGAAGAAGGTTTTAATTTAATTAGTAAAATTAAAACTGACGATAAAGGTATGCTTTTTGTTTCAGGGCATTTTGGAAATTGGGAATTAGTTGCTTTTGCAGTGGGAATATTTACAAACATTCCTGTAACGATAATTGTTAAGCCACAAGCAAATAAAATTGTAGATGCCGAACTAAATAAAATTAGAACATCACAAGGAAATAAAATAGTTTCTATGTATAATGCTGCACGGACTATTATCACCGAAATAAAATCGGGCAATGCTATTGCATTGCTTGTAGACCAGGCAGCCACAGGAAATGTAGATGTTTTTGTAGATTTCTTTGGACGACCTGCTTCAACTTTTAAAGTCGTTGCTGAACTCGCATTAAGATATAAACTGCCGCTAATTATGGGCTTTGCTATAAGGCAGCAAGATGGCAAATATAAGGCAGATATAGTTGAGATTGACCATTCTGATTTAGATTTTAGCCAAGCGAATGTGTTAGAACTTACTAAAAGACATACTAAACACCTTGAAAATACCATCTGCAAACACCCCGAACAATGGGCTTGGATGCATAAAAGGTGGAAACATTATCCTAAATAAATTAAGGTAATTTATCAGCCATTTTTATATAAATTAAATTGAATAAAATTCTATTTTTTTATACACAATAATTCAATATTAATTTAATCTAAAAAATTATACAAAAATAATAATAAATAATAATCTATTACAGAGTAGCGTATAACAATAGGTGCAACTGTTTACACAATAGGGGTTATTGTATAAATGTAAAATATACTATAAGTTTACAAAGATGTAGAGTAGTATGTTATGCTTGTATTAAAAAACAATAGAAAAAAAATATAAGTAAGAAAAAAAGAGTTCTACAAACTCTTAAAAGAGTGTCAGGAACTCTTTTTTCTTGTTAAATCGCTTAAACAATAGATAAAATAAGGATTCTCTAAAATAATTGCAAAAATGTTACTACTTTTTTCTTATTTTTGTATTAGATTAATAATTAAATTAAAATATTATGGAAGTATTAGAATTAGAAATTCCAAGAATTAATGAAATAAACGAAAAATATAGTTATCCAAACGAAGAAACAATACAAGCCATTAGAGAAGTAGAAAATGGCGAAGTAATAGAAATTGGCACTTTTGAAGATTATCTAATATGGATGGAAAGTGTATAAAGTTATAACCAGCAAAAAATATAGACGAGATTTAAAAAGAATTAAAAGAATGCCCCTTGATATGAAAAAGTTAAATTTAGTTATTGATTTATTGTCAGGTTCGGATAAACCATTGCCCGAAAAATATAATGACCATAAACTTTTAGGTGAATTTGCTGGTTATAGAGAGTGCCATATAGAACCAGATTGGCTTTTAGTTTATAAGAAGGAAAGACGAAATTTAGTTTTAGTTTTAACACGCACAGGAAGCCATTCAGATTTGTTTAATTAACAAGCAATTACTATTTTTTAATATCTTTTTTCTTATTTTTGTATTAAATTAATAATTAAATAATATGATAGCAAAAGTTTTTAGTAGCATATCAAGATTAGGTGAAAAACATAAATTACAAAATTATCCTTTCGTTAGAGATGTTTTGAAGCCACTTTATCATAAAATACAAAGAAATACAACTAATAAAGTTATAGTTAAAGCAGGTGATAAAACCGCTCTCGCAATAGCACAACAAAACGATTTTCTTTCGCAAAACACAAATAGAATTAATGCAATCGCAAATATACTTGCAGATGAAATAAGTAAAAAAACATATCTCGGAATGATAAAGTTTAGACAAAGTTGTCTAAAAAAAGATTACCCTTCTGAATTATATGATAAGCATCAATATTCTATAAAAGAAGTAGTATTTACAAAAGGCGAAGTATTTATTGATTGTGGGGCTTTTACAGGTGATACAATAGATTATTTTGTAAAATATGTGCCTGATTATAAACAAATTATCGCATTTGAACCTGCTTCAAATAATATAAATAAAATTAAAGAAAAACACGGCAATAACCCTAAAATTATGCTTATAGAAGCAGGGGCATATAATTATGATGGCATCGCTCTATTAGATGATTCTGAAGATGTAGCAGGTGCTATTGTAGAAGCAAATGAAGATAATAAAAATCTTATCAGTATTCAAGTCCGTGCAATTGATAATCTAAATATAGAAGATGTGTCCTTTATTAAAATGGATATAGAAGGAGCAGAGTTAAATGCACTTAAAGGTGCAGAACAAACTATATTAAAATATAAACCAAAACTTGCAATTTGTATTTATCATAATAATTATGATATGGTGCAAATTGCAGAATATATACATCAATTAGTTCCTGAATATAAATTATATGTAAGACATCATAGTTTGTATCCAAGTGCTGCCGAAACGGTTTTGTATGCTATTATGTAGATAATTCAATGTTTTTTCTTATTTTTGTATTTAATTAAAATTTTTTTTATAATATATTAAGAACTATTATATGGCGTCCGAAAAAAAGACAAAAGATGTGGTAAATCCGTGCCTGCCCGTGCCAATACCACCACAAGTTGCAAATACGGTTATAACCGCTATGAATACTGCAACATCAGAAATCCAATCGCTCACTCCTGTAAATGATGTTAATCTTATCCGAAATCGCACAGGAATAACTATTAGAAATGAAAGTTATATCGTTGAAGCGTTGCAATTGGCTGAAATGAACCCGAATACTGTTAATTCCACTATTGATTTGCAAGAATGGTCGCAGGATTTAGTTAATTTTGATAGCATTCAGCCATTAATCCAGTCAGCCGAAATACTATTAGATGCTGCCAATCGCTACTCACGAGTTGCCGCTGTGAGTGCTATGAACGATTTCTCTAAATATTATCGCTGTGTCCAAATATTAGCAAATGAAGGACTCCCCGAAGCAATTCCTATATTTAGACAACTAAAAACACTATTTGCTCATCTCCGAGGCGTTAGAGGTCCCAATTGTGCGGTCGGTGAAACTAATAATCTGCTAATTGCAGCAAATAAGTTATTGCACGATAACAAAGGCAAGTTAAATAGTTTGCTTTCAAATGAAAAAGCACTTGAACATACGCTAAAAGAAGATATACATTTGCAAGAACATATTTTAGAATAATAAATAAAAAAAGCAATTATACCACCCCTACCCCTCCACAGGAGGGGAACAGTTCCCATCTGAGGAGGGGTGTCATTTGCTTCATCAAATGACGGGGTGGTGAATCGTTTTTCCAATTATATAATCGGAAAAGCAATTTATAAATCGGATAAGCAATTTATAAATCGGAAAAGCAATTATATAATCAAAAAAGCAATTATTTAACAAAAAAAGCAATTATATAATCGGAAAACCAATTATATAAATCGAAAATTGCATATTATTATGCAAAAACCAATTATATAAATCGAAAATTGCATATTATAATGCAATTACCAATTATATAATTGCTTTTTCAATTATATAATTGGTTTTTTGGTAGCAAAATCGCTTAAACAACAGATAAATAGGTGATTCTCTAAATAAATTGCAAAAACGTTACTGAAATTGCAAAAATGCTTGTGACATTTTGTCAAGGTTAGGTCGGGAGTAAAATCTATAAATGTCCTGCTGAACTTGTTTCAGCATCGCATAATTAAAAAAGAGATTCCGAAACAAGTTCGGAATGACAGATTTCTATAAAGTCATGCTGAACTCGTTTCAGCATCTCCTTATTTTATGGAGATGCTGAAACAAGTTCAGCATGACAGGTAAATTAAGTTAGCATATTGCTAAATCCGAGTAAAAATTAGTAAAATTATGTAAAAATTGAGTAAATGCGAGCAAAATTGAGTAAAATATGAGCAAAATGTAGTATTTTTATGCAAAATAAAAAAGCAATATGAAAGTAAAAGGTATCATTTTAGCGGCGGGAAGTGGACACCGATTGTATCCTATCACTGCCGCATATAGTAAGCAATTATCAATAGTTTATGATAAACCGCTAATTTATTATCCTCTTAATACGCTTATTTCAGCAGGCATTACGGATATTTTATTGATTTCTACATTTGATATGCTTCCTTTATATCGCAAATTGTTTGCAAATAGTCATCTTATCGGTTTAAATATGAGTTATGCTGTTCAGGAGTCGCCTAATGGGATTGCAGAGGCATTTATAATTGGTGCAGATTTTATAGGTGATGATAATGTGTGTTTGGTTTTGGGTGATAATATATTTTATGGTGCAAATTTGCCGAGCAGTAGCAAAATTAGAAGAAATACTATATTTGGGTTATACGTAAAGATGCCTGAAAGATACGGCGTTATAAGTTTTAATAGTGATAATAGTATTGCTGAAATCGTGGAAAAGCCGCAAAAATATATATCAAATTATGTTGTTCCTGGTATATATTATTATGATAATAGCGTGGTTGATATAGCGAGATATTTAGTGCCATCTCGGCGTAATGAGTTGGAAATAACAGATATAAATAATATATTGCTTCGTTCTAATAATATAGATGTGGTGCTATTGGATAAGGGGGTTAGTTGGTTTGATTGCGGGGATGCGAAGTCGTTATTGGAGGCGGCAAACTTTATTCATTTCATAGAGGAGCGTCACGGGATTAAGATTGGCTGTTACGAGTCAGAATTATATAATTCGGGGCTTATAAGCAAGGAGCAATTAACAAAATATATAGACGCTTTGCCGAACAGTCATTATAAATACTATTTAATTAATACACAAAATAAAAGTAATATCATTCAAGGAAATGTAGCATTGTTTTAATAGTGTTTTTATTTTTATTAGAATAGGATGATTTTACTAATTTTAGAAATATTTTTACTATTTTTGTAAAATATTGTAATTAGAAAGTTAATAAATAAAATATACGGAATAAATAAATGTTTGTAATAATTGGTATAGTTGTTGTGATGGGATGTATGCTTGGTGGATTTATATGGTCCGGTGGTGATCCAAGGTTATTAGTCCAGCCAAGCGAGTTTCTTGTTATCATTGGGTGTGTAATAGGTGCTATGCTTGTAGGCAATCCTCTTCCTGCTTTTATAAGAATAATTACAGGAGCAATCGGAACTTTGAAAGGTCCCGCAATAAGCAAACAAGCATATATAGACCTACTGAAAATGCTATATGAGATTTTTCAATTTGCAAAACGAGAAGGACTTATAGCCCTCGAACCGCACGTGGAAAATCCTGAATCCAGTAGTATAATGTCAAAATATACTACGTTTATAAATAATCATCACGCTGTAGATTTCTTGTGTGATACATTGAAAGTATTGCTTTCGGGTGGCGTTCCTGCACATGATTTAGACGATCTTATGGATGCTGATTTAGAGACGCTTCATCATTTTGAACATGGACCAACAGCGTCTTTAACTACTGCTGCGGATGCATTTCCTGCTATAGGTATTGTTGCTGCTGTACTTGGAATTATAGTTACAATGATGAGCATATCTGAAGGTCCCGAAGTAGTAGGACACCACGTAGGAGCGGCTTTAGTAGGAACATTTACGGGTGTGCTATTATCATATTGTATAGTCGGACCTATTGCACAAATAATGGGAACATATGCATCAATGGATGGCAAATATGTTTTAGTAATTAAAGCGGCTGTTCTGGCTTATGCTAAGGGTTCACCTGCAAATGTTGCAATAGAGTTCGGTCGCCGTGTTATTGACCCAACTATGCGACCATCATTCAAAGAAACAGAAGAAGCATGCAAAAGGTAATTGAGAAAAATAAAAAAAACATATAAAAAAACAACGTATACTTGCTAAATGAACGATAATTATAAACAAAAATTAAATGAATTAGAAAATAAAATCTCTAACTTGCGGAGGTTTCTTTGAGATAGATAGCAAAATAAATTATGTAAATACAACAAAAAAAATAACAGAAACAGCGGACTTTTGGAACGACCCCGATAATGCATCCGAAACATTAAAACAAATTAAGCAAGTAGAAAATATAATAGAAAAATATTATAATATTACTAAATCATTAGAAGATTTGATAGTTTTAGCAGAACTAATTGACGAAACAGAAGAAGATTTATATGAAGATTTTGAAGCAGAATTAAATAAAACAGAAAAAGTATTAAGCGATTTAGAAATATTATTTTTACTAAACGGAGAAAATGATAAATGTTCTGCTATATTAGAAATAAATGCTGGCGCAGGCGGAACAGATGCACAAGATTGGGCAATAATTCTTCAAAGAATGTATCTACGTTATGGTGACCAAAATAATTTTAAAACCACACTAATAGATGAATTATTGGGTGATACAGCAGGTATTAAAAGTTGTGCGATAGAGTTTAGTGGTGAAATGGCTTTTGGCTATCTTAAATGTGAAATAGGTGTGCATCGTCTAATACGCATTTCTCCTTTTAATACATTAGGCAAACGACAGACATCATTTGCATCTGTATTTGTTTATCCGATTATTGAAAATACCGACAATAAAATAGAAATATCGCCGAACGATTTAGAAATAACAACGTTCCGTTCATCAGGAGCAGGCGGGCAAAATGTAAATAAAGTAGAAACCGCTGTCCGAATAAAACATATTCCATCAGGAATTATAGTCGCTTGCCAACAAGAACGTTCCCAATTCCAAAATAAAGAAAAAGCAATCAAATTGTTAAAATCTCGGCTTATGAAAGTTAAATTAGAAGAAGAACAAAAAGAACGCGAATCTATAGAAGGAAAAAAGATGAAAATAGAATGGGGAAGCCAAATTAGAACATATACTTTTCAGCCATATACAATGGTCGCCGACCACAGAACAAATTATAAACGAACCGACTTACAAGCAGTATTAGATGGAGATATAAAAGATTTTATTAGAGAGTTTTTAATTACCTAAACCATAAATAATAACTACTGTCTTATAAATAAAATTTTGCCCCGATGAACTTACTTCAGCATCTCATAATTCTTTAGTAAATACTTCTAATAAAAATAAGGAGATGCTGAAACGAGTCCTGCATAACATTTTTATATGATACAATCACTCATTTTTCTTTGCTTCGTTCCATAATTCGTCCATTTCTTCAAGTGACATATTAGTTAGTTCTTTACCTAATTCATTTGCTCGTTTTTCAATATGAGTGAAACGATTAATAAATTTTTTGTTTGTTTTCTGCAGAGCATTTTCGGGGACTATATTAGAAAAACGGGCAGCATTCACTAAACTAAAAATAACATCGCCAAATTCTTCTTCAATATTTTCAACATTTTTACTAATTATAGCCGATTTTAGTTCTTCTACTTCTTCTAAAACTTTGCTCCACATATCTTCTTTATTGTTCCAATCAAAACCCACTTTTGCTGCTTTTTGCTGTATTCGTTCTGCTTTTAAAAGTGCAGGTAAAACATTTGGAACGCCATCTAATACTGACTTTTTACCTTCTTTCATTTTTATTTTTTCCCAATTTTGTAGAACATCATTAGTGTTACTAACTTCAATTTCGGCGAATATATGTGGATGCCGAGTGACCATTTTTTCTGCTGAATTACTGATAATATCAACTAACGAAAAGTTATTTTCTTCTTCGGCAATAATAGCGTGCATTACAATATGTAGCAATAAATCGCCCAACTCTTCGTACATATTTTTAAAATTATTATTTTGTATTGCATCGTAGGTTTCATACGCTTCTTCAAGTAGAAGGTGTGAAATACTTTTATGTGTTTGTTCTTTGTCCCAAGGACAATGCTCCCTCAATAATTTAACAATTTTAATATATGCTTCAAATTGTGATGCAGGATTTTTTTTATCTGTTGGCGTAGGAATATCTTGATTCATATACAAAAATAAGAAAAAATATGCAAAATTATCTTATAGATATATTATTTATTGATGTTACAATCTGTTTTCCGCAAATACACAACGGCTTGTTTTATATGTAAAAAAATAGGCACCACATTAGTGGTGCCTTAGTTGTTTGGGTAGATGACTATTGCTGTTTATCTACTACGTATCTAAATACCGTTGCTCGGTTTTTGCGTAGTATATCCATAGCATCGCTAATCCATTCGAATCGTAGTTCCTTGTCTGCATCAATAGCAAACGAAGTAGTTGGATTAGTCATTCTTGTGTTTTTTACCAGCAGGTTCAATAGTTCTTTGTTATTCCCGCATGGCAAAAGTGCTTTAGTTAGCAGAGAATCGGGAACGCCCTGTGTATTTTGCCATACTACGTCTCTGTCGTTTTCGTTAGTGACTTCATAATAATAAGCCGTATCAAAAGTGCTAGGTCCGACAGAATCTATTACTATTTTTATAGTGGCGATGTCTCTGTCAGGCAACTTTGATGTATCCACAGGCGTAGTAGCAGGACGATTAATAACAAACTTTTGCTCTGCTTCTGCCTTCGACTTAAAAGTAGCCGTGAACATAAAGAACGTAAGCAACAAGAACGTAATGTCTACCAACGGGGTCATATCTATTGTGAACCCCACGCGTTTTACTTTTACTTTCTTTGACACGTTATACTCCTGTTAGTTAAACAATTATTTTCTAACTCTATTAGTGAGTATTTGTGTTACATTAAGTATCGCTTCGTCAATCATATATACAAAACTATCTACTTTCGTAGTAAAGAAATTGTATGCAACGATTGCTATCACAGCACCCATAAGACCACCTGCAGTATTATAAAGTGCCTCCGAGATACCGATAGATAATTGTGTAGCAGATACAGTTCCGCTTTCTGCTAATGCACGGAATGCTCTAATCATTCCTAATGTTGTTCCAAGAAGACCTATCATCGTAGCAATGGATGCAACCGTAGAAAGAATAACAAGGTTCTTTTCTAACAGTGGTGTTTCAAGGTTTAGTGATTCGTCTATGGAACGTTGGACTTCGCCCATTTTCTTTTCGGGACCGAAGTTATGGTCGTCTTCAACAGATTTGAAGCGAGTAATGGCTGCCCGCAAAACATTAGCAATAGAACCACGTTGTTTATCACAACTATCTATTGCAGCGTCTATTTCACCTTTTTCTAAGAGACCAATGGTTCTCCTAATAAACGCAACAGGGTCGCCTTTTCCTTTTGCCTTGTTAATAGATAAAAAACGCTCTACTGCATAAGTAATCGCAATAATGATAAACGCAAGAAGAAGACCTACAAGGTATCCGCCCGTATGTATCATACCAAGAGCATTTAAAGGCAAATGTTTATCAACATCTTCAAAGTTAGCAGGGTCGCCCAAAATAATTGTGTAAAAGGCAAATGCTACTAATGTTGATAACAAAATAATAAGTGGATTTGTGAATTTTTTCATTAAAAAAACTCCAGTAAATTGTTTATAAATAAATAAAAATTCTTAATTAAAATTACAGAATACAAAAATAATAAAAAAAAATAATAAAAAGATGTTTTTTGCAAAAAAATAATTCTAATCTATAAAATGTCATTCTGAACTCGTTTCGGCATAACAGAATAACCACCCCGCTTGTATATTGCATTTGCTTTTTGCAAATGGTCGAAGTTGTAAGATTTATTTACAAGTTCAGAAATTTTATCTCCGTAATTGCTGTAAAAGAAAGCAAAATTAAACATCACTTCCCGTATTGATGCATTGTTGAAAAAGTTGTAGCAGAATTATTTGTAGCAGCCGATATAGGAATAAATAAATCCGCTGGCGGTTCTGCTCCAAGCATCTTATATATTTCAGCAATCCGCCACCTAAATATAATATCAAAATCTGGCTTATTCGGTGCATTATGTTCAGGTCCATACCACCAAAACCAGTCGCTACCTTCTGCAATATATATCTCGTTCATAACATTTTCTAACTCTTCGGCGGTGAGTTTATATTTACTATCGTCTACCAATTGTCGCACTTTAGAAAGCATATTCCACGCTTTTATATCATCTTGATGACCTATCCAAATGCTAAAATCAGCATTTATCCAAGAACCTGCTTTTACATTATTTAGTTGTGGAAGAAAGTCAGGTATAGGCAAGTTTAAACATTCTGAAAACAAAGTCGTCTCTAATTCATTAGTGTTTTCAAACATAGAAAACAGTTCTCTTAAAAAATGAATCCCATTTTCATAATAAAACTCCCAACAATTCTCGCCATCCAATATAATCGGCACAACAGCAGAATCAAGTGCATCTTCACCTAAATTATGTATTATATTGTTCCTTATAGATAAAAGTTCTTCTCTAAAATTGCAAGCAGCATCATAACCATACCAATTAGAATAAAGAAACCCAATTTTATCTGATAAATTATGGTCCCTAAAAAACATTGTTATTGTGCCTTTTTGCGTGTTGATTTCGTGAGGAAAGTATTTATAAACACTATTATAAGTGTCGCCCAGTGATGCTTCTAATATACCCTCATCACTTGCAATCCATTCAATACCTTCGCCTGCAATTAGTTCTAATGTCTGGTTAGAAACAGAACCTTCGCTAGGCCACATACCTTTTGGACGCATCCCGAATAGTTTTTTATAGTAACCGATACCATCTTTTATTTGTGCTTTAGCATCCTCAGGATAACTATAATTAGGGTCAGGCAGTGCTGCATCTGGCATTGATTCCAAAGCCGAATTAGTATCACAAAGCAAAGGAAGGATAGGATGATGCAAAGGAGAACAACTTATATCTATCTGCCCTAATTGCTTCAAATTTGCCATTTCCTTCCCTATTTTACTTAATATCTCATTATGAAAGTCAAGCAGCAATAATTTATCTTCTTCTGTAAAATCCCTTTGCTTTTTGAATAATCTTTTAGCAAAAGGAAATGTTTTTGATATTTGCCCGAGCCAAGCAAGATTATACCACACCTGCAAATCCCGCCAATCACTTATATTCATTTGCTCTAACGCTTTTTGCCTATCGCTACACATATTAAATAATTCCTCATATCTTTCATTCGGTTTCAACAAATTATCATAATTTATTGTAAAAAAACCATTTAATATCTCCTTTTTATCATTATCTGTAAGATGCCTTGCGGAGATGCGTGTTAGACGCTGCACCTTATCCGATGTGACATTATTTACGTAATCATCTATTTGCATCATCAGTGATGGAGCAAGGTTAATTGTCTGCTTGACACTCGGATAATCGTGCATTAACGCAGGCAAATCATAATAATCCTTCACTCCGTGCAAGCGAACCCAAGGAAGCAGATATTCATTTTTATATTTATAATACGGCTGATGTTGATGCCACAGAATTGCTATTTTTAGTTTTTTCATTTACATTTAAAATATTTACGCAAAAATAATAAATATTAGAGTTATTTTAAGAGTATTAGAGTTATTTTTACTCTATTAGAGTTATTTTTACTCTATTAGAGTTATTTTTACTCTATTAGAGTTATTTTTAGAGTATTAGAGTTAATTTAAGTCTATTAGAGTTATTTTTAGAGTATTAGAGTTAATTTAAGAGTATTAGAGTTAATTTAAGTCTATTAGAGTTAATTTAAGAGTATTAGAGTTATTTTCAGAGTAACCGTGTCAAGCACGGCATAATAAGGAAAATTTATTGCCACACATCATAATTGATGCTCTCAATAACAAAATAAATAGAAAAAACTTATATTGCGATGTTTTATAATAAAATAATTGCTCTAAAAAAGATTTGAATAAGAAAATAAGTTTTATAATTCCGACTTATTTAGAAGAAAAATTACTTGCTAACTTACTTGCTAATTTTACGGAAGAAATAAAAAATAAATATGATTTGGAATTAATAGTGAGCGATGGCGGTAGTTTTGATTCTACTTTACCGATTGCTAAACAATACGCAGATATAGTTGTAGAACATACCAAATGCGAAAAACAAAATATAGCACAAGGACGTAATTGTGGTGCGGCAGTTGCATCAGCCGATATATTTGTTTTTTTTAATGCGGATTGCGAGCCGAAAGATTTAGAATACTTTCTGAAATACATATTAAAACTAAATGATAATACTAATTTTGATGCTATTGCTTGTAGAGTTAGAGCATTTCCTTCAGAAGAACTTTTAAGGGATAAAGTTTTTTATTTTTTTCACAACAACTATGTTAGGTTTCTTAATATAATTGGAGTTGGAATGGGCAGAGGCGAATGTCAGATAATTAAGCGTGCAATGTTCGAAAAAATTGGTGGTTATAATTTCCATCTTGCAGCAGGCGAGGATTTTGATTTATATAGACGCATATCTAAAAATAAGGGCAAAATTCATTTTATTAAAGACTTAGTAGTATATGAATCTACTAGAAGATACAGAAAATACGGCTATTTGAAGACATTATGGTATTGGACAATTAATTCTCTTACTGTTATATTTTGCAACAAATCTGTAAGCAAAGAATGGGAAGCAATAAGATAAAACTATGTATTTGTGGGGAAGGAAAGATGATATTATGTTTGCATAAAATATAAAAACAGCAGAACCCTTGTGGGACCCTGCTGGGCTATTTTTAGTTAATTACAATTCTATTCGTTATTGTAATTTATAAACATAAAGGAATCATCAACAAACATAAATTCTAATATGTCGTCTCCGCCTTCATTATTTGTTACACGCAGCATATAATATCCAGCGCTTGGTGGTATGCTCGTGCTAATTCCACTTGCAAGAGTGCCCTTGTCTATATTAACGTTTGTTACATTTTGGGCATAATAAACGACCTTAAAATCTAATCCATAAATAGTTACTTCTATTGGATTTTGGGAGTAAATTTTTATACCATTTTGGTCGTAGGTAATTAAATCCTTTGCAAAGCGTATAGGAGGATTTTCAACTTTTCCGCTAACACCAGGATTGAATGGAAATGTTAAACGTCCATTCGGGGAATCTATTACAGTTCCGTTGTTAAGTCCTGATGTAGCAGGTGGATTTGCTGTAATTATACCACCATTTACTGATATGGAACTACCTGATATTTCGCCAAAGTGCCATGCACCTTGAAAAAAGAACCAACCTGTTCTGTATTCCAGGTTAGCATACAAAGAAACACTCATCGTAACCATAGCCAAAGTTACTAATGTTATCAGTTTCTTGATTGACAAACTTTTTCTTGTCATTTTTAATATCCTTATATTGTTAGAAGAAATTAATACCGCTGTAGAGTTGGCTTCCCGCGGTCCTAACACTTCCGAACTAAAATAGGGGTTTCAATCCTTCCACATTATTTCCATACCAACTCAAACAACAGCACAACTAAAATAACTTTTTTATTTAAAATAATTACTATAAAAACAATACTTTTAAATTATGTATAATTTTATACACCCAAAGTGTGCGATTTTATACAAAGATTATGTATAATTTTATACAAGAATTGTGTATAATTTTATACACTAAAAGTGTGCGATTTTATACACTAAAAGTGTGCGATTTTATACACCAAAAGTGTGCGATTTTATACACTAAAAGTGTGCGATTTTATACACTAAAAGTGTGCGATTTTATACACTAAAAGTGTGCGATTTTATACACTAAAAATGTGCGATTTTATACACTAAAAGTGTATAATTTTATACAAGCAACATCTTTATCTAATTTATATTTCATTTATAAACTATGTATTTGTGGGGAAGGAAAGATGATATTATGTTTGCATTGTTTTTGTAAGAAAATATGAAAAATAATAACAAAACTATCGCACAACTCACAGAAATACTGCCCGACCATCAATGGAAAACTAATAAACATATCGCATTTCTTGATAATATCATTTCTGAAAATATAAGCAAAGGCGATGCAAAAATAATTATAAATATGCCACCACGACACGGAAAAACTACATTTTGTGCCGAATGGTTGCCGCTGTGGTATCTATATAATTTTCCTACAAAAAACATTATGCTTGCCACTTATAACCAAAAATATGCTAATCATCTTGGACGAAATGTAAAAGATTTAGTTAATAGATATAAAAATATACTGCAATTAGAAATTAGAAAAGATGTCCGTGCTGCTGATAATTTTGTGTTAGAGAGTGGAGGCGGGATGCTTTCTATCGGTGCAAATGGAACTATTACAGGTAGAGGTGCGGATTTATTGCTTATTGACGACCCGATTAAAAATGATGCACAAGCAAACTCTATAACATATAGGGATAATATTTGGGATTGGTTTAATGCTACGGCATTTACGCGTATTGAACCCGATGGTTCTGTTATTATAATTATGACGCGATGGCATCAGGACGACCTTACGGGACGTATAATGGTATCTAATACATTTAACGAATGGATACATATTAAACTCCCCGCAATAGCAGAAATAAATGATTCTCTCGGCAGGCATTCAGGCGAGCCATTGTGGAATGAAAAATTTAATGTAAAAAAGTTAGAACAAATAAAAAGACAAATAGGCGAGTTTTGGTTTGCATCTTTGTATCAGCAGAATCCTCTTAATCCTATTGGAAACATATTTAAACGGAATACATTTAGATACTTTTTTGTTGAAGAGGACAATTATATTTTGAAAAACACTATTTTTTATTCTGCTAAAAATGGGAGGAATAATGATTTATATAAGGAATATATTATTAATAGGAATGAATGCCCCGTTTTTGCTGTCTGCGACCTCGCCACAACACTGAAACAAACCGCCGATTACACCGTCATTATTGTTTTTGCAATATCGCCCCGCCGACACATCCTTATACTTGATATAATAAGAAAAAAGTTTGAAGCAACCGAGCATTTGGCAATATTAAAAGATATTTGCAAAAAATATAATCCCGTTCTTATAGGCATAGAATCAGTGCAATACCAAATTGCACTCGTCCAATCGGCAAGAAAAGATGGTCTCCCTATCAAAGAACTGAAGCCCGATAAAGATAAAGTATCACGCTCATTGCCGATGACAGCATTGCTCGAAGATGAAAAAGTATTTTTCTTAAACGATGCAAATTGGCTTGCTGATTTTGAGGAAGAGGTGCTTAATTTTCCTAATGGTCGTTATGATGACCAAGTAGATGCTTTTGCTTACATTACTTATATGCTAAATCCAATTTTAACCAACAACACAAAAATACAAATATCCAAACGCTATAATAAAAAAAATAAATTATGCGAGTATTAAAGAAACAATACTTGCCATACTGAACGCATTTCAGCATTTCCTTATTTATATAGTGTCTTTTAAATTTTTACAATATATTTTATAATACTTGTATTTTTCTTGTATAATATATGCAATCTTATTGTAAATGTTAAAAGACATTATATAATTATTTTTTCTAATCTATCTTCTCTTCTTCGTTCAAGGAAGCAGGACTACCTTTTATTGCTCGGTTACTGAGTCCTGCTAAACCTTCGGTATTGTAGCGGTGAACCCAGTCGCATATTGTTTTATGACTGGCAGAACAATATTGCTGGACTTCGCTGACACTCTTACCTTGGGCTATTTGATAGACAGCATGAAGACGAATAAATTGTGAAAACTTTTCATCTTTTCTTAACTCGGATTTGATTGATGACAAATCGGCATTAACTTTTAATTTCGTTTTTGGCATAAATTACTCGTAAAAAAAATACAAATATAAGAAAATATTTTATAATATTATTTAACAAGGGAATGCTGAAACAAGTTCAGCATAACAGATTTTTCGTTTGCATTACCGCTTAATCTGTTCTATTATGCCATATTTAATACAGCACCCCCATTGGCCCTGAAGATACGTAAATAATAAAATCAAATGAAAACAAAAAATCTTCATGGGGATGCCGAATTAAATACGGTATAACACGTTTTTTTTTATCTTATTGCTGTGCTTGATATAGCATCCCTTATTACAGTATGAGGACGAAAACAAAGTGTGACTTTTCAGAACACTTTACAAGGGATGCCGTATCAAGCACGGTATAACACGTTTTTTTATCTTATTATGCCATATTTAATACAGCACCCCCATTGTCCCTGAAGATATGTAAGTGATTATGAAAACAATAGAATCTTCATGGGGATGCCGAATTAAATACGGTATAACACGTTTTTTTATCTTATTGCTGTGCTTGATATAGCATCCCTTATTACAGTATAAGGAGGAAAACAAAGTGTGACTTTTCAGAACACTTTACAAGGGATGCCGTATCAAGCACGGCATAACACGTTTTTTTATCCTATTATGCCATATTTAATACAGCACCCCCATTGTTCCTGAAGATAGATAAATAAAAATAATTATATATATGAAAAATAACAATCTTCATGGGGATGCCGAATTAAATACGGTATAACACGTTTTTTATCTTATTGCTGTGCTTGATATAGCATCCCTTATTATAACAAGAGGAAATAAAGTGTGACTTTTCAAAACACTTTACAGGGATGCCGTATCAAGCACGGCATAAAATATTATATAACAACCTCACAATTTAACAACCTAAACTTTTCTTATTATCTTTTGCAGTTTTGTTATCAGGGTTAATTTTCAGAACCTCGTTATAGTATCGGCACGCTTTATCTTTATCTTGCAAGCCGTGGTATGCTATCGCTAAATACAAATTAGCAAACTCATTTTGCTCGGGCAAAACAACCAACCAATCATTACAAATCTTTACTAAATCATTATATCTTTTAGCATCTAATCTGCTGCCTGCGAGTTTAGAAAATGCTTGAATAATTGCACCTGTATTATTTTCTATATCATTTTTTGCATTATCTATAACATATTGAAATTGCCGTTCTCCTTCTGCATTATTTTTTTGATTGACGTAAATATCACCGAGATAAATATATGCAAAATAGTATTGTGGATTAACTTCTATGGCACTCTGAAGTGCATTAATTGACTGGTCTATCTCTTTTAATTCAAAATACGCAATCCCTAAAAGGTAATATAAATAAGGCGTGTTATTATCCACCGGACATCCGCTATTTATATTGATATTAGTAGTTTTTACGATGCCTTCATAGTCCTTCCGAGCGTTATAAAGACGAACCACATTAGTTACAATATCACAATTATCAGACGGCGCAATTGCTAATAACCTATCAAAAGTAGCCAATGAATTAGTGGTATCTTCACTGAAAAGATAAGATAATGCGAGCATTTTTAATTCAACTTGGTCTAAAGGATTTTGTGCATCTATTTTGTTAAAAGTAGCAATCGCATTCGCATAATCCTTGCTTTTATAATAACATTCAGCAAGATATAGTATTGCCAACTGCCTTATAGAATCAGTGATGTCAGGATGCTTGCTACCATAAATAGTTTCCAAATTAGGTATTGCTTTTTCAGGTAGATTGCCTTTAGCAAATAATTCGGCGAGTCGCCATCTTTCCTTATAATTATTTGGACGTAGTTCAAGGAACTTGTCATAGGATTGTGCGGCTTCTAAATTTTGCCCTGCGTTGTAATGTATCTTTCCTTTGAGCCGCCAAGAGTTAGCATCTTTGGGGTCATTCTGCACTAATGTATTACATTCAGATAAAGAACGATTTAGATACTCATTAAGCAAATCTATATCGCTACTTTCATTAGCCCGCACGGCAAGTTGCCAATACGTTTCGGCTAATTGTTGTCTCGCAGGAACATTAGTATTATCATACTTTAAGGCATCTTCGTAATTGCTTCTTGCTAATTCCCAAATAGATTGGTTATAGTAAATATCGCCGAGCATAGAAAATACTTCAGGGTTCTTACTATCATAATTACGGGCATTAGTAATTTGCAACTCGGCATTCCTTATATTACCTGCAACAAGATATGCTTTAGCCAGAGATATAAGTAAATCTACATTTTTCTTGTCTTTACTTAATGCTTTCTCTACTAAATCTACTGCTTCTTTGGTTTGATTGAGAGCGGTTAGGGCGTTAGCAACTTTAGCAGTGACTTTATTATCTGCACCCTTAATACTATTTGCCTTTGAATAAGCATCTAATGCTTTTGTATAATCTTCTAATTCATAATATACATCGCCGACTAATACAATTGTAGCAATATCATTAGAGTGTTCTGTTAGAATACTTGGTGCAAGTTCGCTTGCTTTTTCATATTCTTTTTCTTGAACATACGCTCTAAAAGTGCTTATATTTCCTTGTGCAGAAACGATATATCCTGCAAAAAATAAAATTAAAATTACGTTTAAAAACAACTTCATTTCTAATAATCCAATTTCTAAAATACAAAAATACGTTTTTTTTGTAAATTAAAACATTTATGTTATTCCGTGCTTGACACAAAATCTACTCGTTTTACAAATAATTTGCTCGTATTTACAAATAATTAACTACTATTTGCTGTCATGCTGAACTTGTTTCAGCATCCCATAATTTAATAAGGGGATTCCGAAACAAGTTCGGAATGACATTTTTAGATGTCCCCTATTTTTTATTTACAAATATAATTTATTTTTTTTCATTATTTTTGTATTATGAAAGAATATAGAAAATATTTAGACCCCGAAACAATCGCAAAACTCGGCAATATTGAACTAAAAGCAAAACTCATCGTAGAGGGCTTTATTACAGGAATGCATATGTCGCCGTATCATGGATTCAGTGTAGAGTTTTCGCAACATAGACAATACAGACCCGGAGATGAACTCCGTTTTATTGATTGGAAAGTTTATGGTAGAACGGGCAGATATTATGTTAAAGAGTTTGAAGAAGAGACCAATCTTAGATGTATGCTTGCTATAGATACATCTGCATCTATGAAGTTTTCTGCTAATAATAGAATATCTAAATTTGAATATTCTTGCTATCTTGCTGCCGCACTATCTATGCTTATGATACAGCAGCGTGATGCTGTTGGTCTTACTTTATACAGCAATGAAATAAAAACTTTTCTGCCGACTAACTCTAAAACATCCTATATTTCGCAAATACTTACTGCCCTTGAAAATGCAACACCATCAGAAGATACTTTGACTGCTAATTCATTAGAAATACTGGCTGAACGCATAAATAGAAGGGGACTTGTTATTATATTTTCTGATTTTTTTGATAATATGGAGGCAATTGTTAATGCTATTAGGCACCTGCGACATAAGAAACACGAAGTGCTATTATTTAATATATTAGACCCACGGGAAGTTGATTTTGATTTCGGACAAGCAGCAAATTTTATCGACTTAGAAACAGGCGAGCAAATGGTAACACAGCCCTACCAAATCCAAAAAGGATATAAAGGAACTATGAAAACTTTTTTAGATAATTTGAAAAAAGAATGTTTGCACCATAACGTTGATTATAATCTTGTAGATACATCTACTCCTTTTGATAAGGCACTATTGGACTATGTTATCAAAAGAGGAGCAATGTATTAGAAATAAATCACACTATAAAATTGATTAATTTGTTCTTTACAAAAATTATTTTCTTTATCTCTTTTCCTTCCAAATACTTCAGAACGTTAGCATCTTTTTTAGCAATTTCTTTTGCTTGTTCTTCTGATGTATCAAGTGGCAATTCTATTTTTCCGCGAATCTTACTGCTAACCTGAACCACAAATTCAATAACATTTTTGACAAGTTTTGTATCATCATAATCAGGATATTTTTGCAATACAACAGAATCATTATGTCCTAAAATATGCCATAATTCCTCGCTAATATGTGGTGCAAACGGCGAAAGACAAAGAATGAATTTCTCCATCGCAGATTTAGGTTTTATATCATATTTAATAAATTCATTTACAAAAATCATCATCTGCGACACTGCCGTATTGAAACTTAAATTTTCTATATCATCGGCAATTTTTTTTATTGTATAGTTCAAAATATATTCTTGGTCAGCATTTAATTCAATATCTTTTACACTATCAAGCAATTTGCCATCTTCAGTTGCAATCAAACGCCACACACGATTTAAAAAACGATTTATGCCTTCAATTCCTGTCTTACTCCATGGTTTAGATGCCTCAAGTGGTCCAAGAAACATAATAAATATACGTAAAGTATCTGCTCCATATTCTTCAATAATATCATTGGGATTAATAACATTACCAAGCGATTTTGACATTTTTCTTCCATCTTCACCCAATATCAAGCCCTGATGAAAAAGTTTTTTAAAAGGTTCAGTAGTAGAAACATAGCCATAATCGTAAAGAACTTTGTGCCAAAAACGGGCATATAGTAAATGCAGAACAGCGTGTTCAGCCCCGCCAACATACAAATCAACGCCACCTGTGTGTGATATTGTATTATTTTCTTCTTTATCGTTTTTTCCCTTCATATTTACAAAAATACGTTTTTTAAAGAACATTTATTATATTTTTATAATATTTTTGTATATTTGTATTTATTATAAACTAATTTTTAAGGTTATTTTTTATGAAAAGTTTATTTTCTAAAAATTGTGGGCTCCAAAGCGAAGTCCAAGCAACTAAAAATACTACTATTAGCGGGGTGCTTAGTAGTAGGTTGCTAAATAGCACGATGACAGGTAAGTCATCATTTAACAGCACAAATAATAAAGAAGGAGGCAAATG
>Ga0099364_10003700_pt1 | contig 23575 bp, 17 predicted proteins | sample TergutTh196P3_FD_73070 | JGI IMG/M metagenome (GOLD analysis project Ga0099364, IMG submission 73070) | Microcerotermes parvus P3 segment gut microbial communities from Pointe-Noire, Republic of the Congo - Th196 P3 | ecosystem: Host-associated > Arthropoda: Insects > Digestive system > Gut ...
GCCTCATAAAAACAAAGTCATTGAGCGAACAATGTTATTAACCCAAGCCCACAAGTCTATTGAGATACTTTTTGAGAGGGAGTTTTGGAAATTAGACGCTGGAGAAGCCGATGAAAATCCCAAAAAATAAAAAATCAAATCTGAAAAAATCTGTGACCTTCTCCGAGACTTAAGGTCGTTTTGGGTGGCGCATACGCGAAGTCAGGAGGTGGTACGGTTAGCGCAACCACAGGCATCGCTATTATTAACGCTTCCACAGGAGTGATATATGTTATGGAAGATGACCCTGACTTTCCAACGCTGATAACGTCGGCAAATACAAGTATTACGCAAGGTACTATTGTATTGGCAAACAGCGGCACGGCTACCGACCCGCGTTTGATTATCACAGGCGGCAAGGTGGAAAATACTGGTACAAACGCCGGCGCCCGCGCTATTTATAACGGCTCCACAGGCGCGGTTAATGTTTCGCGCGGAACGGTTAGTGCAAATGCAGGAAGAGCAATTAATAACGCTTCCACAGGCGCGATCAATGTTTCGGGCGGAACGGTTAGCGCGAATGAAGGAAGGGCTATTGTTAACGCTTCCACAGGCGTTATTACCATTTCGCAGCAAGACACTGATAATCAAACGCTGATAACGTCGGCATTGTCACTTCCATTAGGTAGTACGATTGAATTGGAAAACAGTGGCACGGCTACCGACCCGCGTTTGATTATCACAGGCGGCACGGTGCAAAATACCGTTCCTAATGGAAACGCCATTTGGAACGCTTCCACAGGCGCGGTCAACGTTTCGGGCGGCACGGTTAGCGCAAATAACGGAAGGGCTATTCATAACGAAAACACAGGCGAGGTTAAAGTTTCAGGCGGCACGGTTAGCGCAACTTCCGGAAGGGCAATTAATAACGAAAACACAGGCGAGGTCAATGTTTCAGGCGGCACGGTTAGCGCAACTTCCGGAAGGGCAATTAATAACGAAAACACAGGCGTTATCACCATTTCGCAAGGCGATGGAAGTCCAACGCTGATAACATCGGCAAATACGAATTCGGCGCAAGGTACTATTACATTGACAGGCACGCAGGATAACTCTGAAGCGCGATTGATTATCACAGGCGGCACGGTGCAAAATACGGCTGCGCCAAACACCAACGCCCGCACCATTTATAATGGTAGCGCACAGGGCGCCGTTCATTTGCTTGGCGGTACGGTTAGCGCAAACAGTAATGGCATTGCCGTCTTGCTGGCGGGCGCATCAAGCGTTCTTTTTGCAGACGCAGGCGTAACAATTACCGCCAACACAGCCGACAGAAGGCTCTCTGTAACAGGCGATAATGCAATAGCCATCGAGAGAACGGGCAGCCAACCGCAATATACAGCCTTTTCCCCCGATGGTCTGATTGTAACCCCCGCCGCCTCTGCTTATTGGTTTAACAATGCCGCTGACGATGGCGGGATATCCTACAACCGTAACAACGAAAACATCGGATTTATCCCAGTTAACGTAACGGTCAACAAACTCGACCCCGACATGGGCGGCGTAACCTTTGCCAACAAGGAAGTAACCTACAACAACACGCCGCACAGCATCGAATATAGCGGAACGCTGCCCGATGGCGTTACTTTTGTTGAATATCAGGGCGTCAACACCCACACCGCCGCAGGCGCATACACGGTAACGGCGGTATTTACCGTCCTCGACGGCGACAATTACAACGCACCCGCCTCAATGACCGCCACCCTTACCATCAACCCCATTGTCGTCACGGTCGTCCCTGTCCCCAATCAGAGCAAAGTTTACGACGGCGCCCCCTCCGACCCCGTTTTTGCCTATACCGTATCGCCTGCCTTGTTAGGCGACGACGTATTTACCGGCGCATTATCCCGCGCAGACGGCTCTAACCATAACGTTGGCGTTTATGCCATCAATCAGGGAACGCTCGCAAACAGTAATTATGCAATAACTTTTGAAAGCGCCGATTTTGAAATAACACGCAGGGAAGTAACCATTTCAGGAGTAACCGCCGCCAACAAGGTTTACGATGGAAACGTATCGGCAACCGTCAGCGGAACGCCCACGCTTTCGCACAACTTTGACGGCTCCAATCTAACCATCGTATCTACCGCAGCCGTTGGCTCTTTTGCCGATGCCAACGTTGGCGATGGCGTGGACGTGACATTCAGCGGCTTCGCCCTTGGCGGCTCTGCATCGGGCAACTACTTGCTCACGGCGCAACCCGCAATCGCAACGGCAAACATCACCCGCGCCCCGCTCACCCTCAAGGCAAACGATGAAGAAGTAGAATTTGGCGATGATGCGCCTACCGAATACACATTCACACTAACAGGTCTTGTGAACAATGAAACCGCATCGGTCATCACCACCCCGCCCACCTTTGCATTAGACCGTCCATTCGACAATCCTGCCATAGACGAAACCTTTACCATCACTCCCACCGGCGCCGCGGCAGCAAACTACACGATAACGCACCTGCTCGGCACATTGACGGTAATAGCGTGTAATCACAACATGGTAGTGGACAGAGCGTTATTGCGAACACAATGACGCTCTGAAAACTGAAAACTGAAAACTAAAAACTGAAAACTATGTTATATTTCTTCGCCGCTCTCTGCGCCCTGTTGCTGATAACATTGGTATGTTTTATTATATACCACAGGCGCATGATGGCTTACAAGAACATGGGCATAGTCAAGCAAATTTTAGAATGTGATAAATTAAAACAACAAATAGAAAAAATTCATAGCGACAACGAATGGCTATTCAAGCGACTTCGCGAAGTCGAAGCCGCTGCCAAACACTCCGAACTGTACCTGATAGCCTCCGAAAAATCGCTAACTTCGTCATTTTTTGATGATTTAGTAAAAGAGGGCAGTTATAAGGTTTATTCTTTGCGGACGGAGGAATAGTTTTCAATTTTCAATAAAAATTCACTTTATTAAGTTCAGAACAAGTAGAATGGGTAAGAAAAATTTTATTGATATATCCTTTTCCCCAAAGTCAAGCTTAAAGTCATTTTTATTTTTGTAAGTTCATTGTGTTGTATATAAAGCGTTTCATATAGGTTGAGGTCATTATCGTTCCCTGCTTTCTGCATTGCTTGCTGTATTTCATTCAAACGTATCCTTACTCTTTCGTTTTTATACGCGAGCACTTGCTTAGGCGCTACTTCAAGCAGATTATTTTCGTCTGTTTTCACTGTTCCCTTGCTTCTGTAATGAATTTTGCTCAGTTCATATTTAGGTTCGAATCCGGCAACCAAACGACTGACCTCAGGGTCGGGATGCTGCAAAAAATATGTGTCGTTAACAATATTCTTATCGTTAATCATTTGTTTGTACTCTTCAAAAATCATTCGTAGCAACGGTTGCTGCAAATCTAATTCGTCCTTGCATAATTCGTCGATAATAAAACCGGCAACTGTCAGTTCTGTTTCGCCTGTCGATTCGTCGGCTGCCACGAGCGTTTCTTGTCCATAACGCATCATCAGGCGGATGAGTTCAAGTTCTGCGTTGTTTAATTGTTTTTGTTCGCGCGCTTGTTTCGAGGTCTGATGTTCAACTTTCGCGTTATTAGGTTCATTTTTTGCAGTCTGAGGTTCTGTGGGTTGTTTCAAGGATTCTACGCGGCGTTGGTCGGCAATTTTTTTCTGCCGCATTACCTCTGCTGTTTCTGTTAGCATCCGCTCGTCCATTTCGAACATTCGCGCACATTCTTTCAGATAAACCGTCCGCGTAATTGTTTGCGGAATAAGCGCTATTGATTGCACAACGTCGGTGATAAGTTGCGAACGTTTTATTGGGTCGTTTTTAGCGTCTTCTAACAGCAATTGCGCCTTAAAAGAGATAAAATCTGTTTCATTTGCGCGTATATGCTCTTCCAATTCCGATGCGCTACGCGATTGCGCGAATGAATCGGGGTCTTCGCCGTCGGGGAGCAACAATACCTTCACGTTCATGCCTTCCTGCAATATCAGGTCTATGCCGCGCAATGAAGCCTTTATGCCGGCAGGGTCGCCATCGTAAAGCACGGTGATGTTTTGCGTAAAACGTTTTATCAACTGTATCTGTTCAACGGTAAGAGCGGTTCCCGACGAGGCAACAACATTTTCCACGCCAGCCTGATACATTGACAATACGTCGGTGTAGCCCTCTACCAGAAAGCATTTGTCGTTCTTGACAATACTGTTTTTTGCCTGAAAAATTCCGTAAAGAACTTTGCTTTTGTGATAAATATCTGATTCGGGCGAGTTAACGTATTTTGCCGCTTTTGCATCTGATTTAAGTATGCGTCCGCCAAAAGCGATGACTTTTCCTGATATGCTATGAATAGGAAACATCGCCCGCCCCCAGAATCTGTCGAAAAGTCCGCGCTCTCCTTTGATGCTCAAGCCCGTTTCTATCAAAAACTCTTCTTTATAGCCGTCTTTAAGCGCTTTTTGCGTGAATGCGTTGCGCGATTCAAGGCTGAAGCCCAATCCGAAAACCTTTATAATGTTTTCACGAAAACCGCGTTCTTTAAAATAAGCTAATCCTATTGCCGTTCCTTCGCGCGTGTTGAACAGGTTGTCATGAAATACTCGCGCTGCATATGCGGAAATCACCATCAGGCTTTCGCGGCGGTCGCTCTGCTGTTTTTCTTCCGGCGTCAGTTCTTTTTCTTCAACGGGAATGTTGTATTTTTTAGCCAAGAAACGAAGCGCGTCAGGATAGCTCAAATGTTCGTGTTCCATGATGAAGTTCACGGAATTACCGGCTTTGCCGCATCCGAAACATTTATAGATGTTCCGCGCCGGATTGACGCTAAACGACGGCGTTCGCTCGTTGTGGAACGGACAACAGCCAACGAAATTAACTCCCCGTTTTTTGAGCGCAACAAAATCGCCAACTACATCATCTATGCGGACTGCATCAAAAATTCGGTCTACGGTGATTCTGTCTATCATTTCGATTTTTGATTATGCGCCGCCTGAAAATAAATTCTTATTTTCTATCTAACCATTCTTGCGGCAATCTGATAACAACAATATTCATAGACCTGTTATCTTCCGATAACATAGCCGACTGTATTTGTATTTTTGTTCCGCAGGGGCTAAAAGTAGGATGCGGGTGGTCTTGGGCTGTTGCTTTGTGTCCTGCCGAAAGTAGAATCATTTCGTTGCTTTTTCTATCTATCAGCCATATGTCGCGTCTGAAGTCGTCGCCGGCTGCGAATCTTCCATCTGCTGAGCCGTGCACATGCCACAATCCGCTACCGCTTTTAGTTTGTCCGGCAAGGTATACTTCGCCAGTCCGGAGGTTAGATATTCCAAGTCCGCCAAAATGTGCGCGCGTTCCCGAAGGTCCCCATCCGTCGTCGGGTCTTTCAGGTCTCTGATTTGAGGTGTCGCCTGAAGCGCTTTGTCTGCGGATTGGACGATGTCCCATCACGGCAAAAGCTACTTCATCTGGCGTAATTACTGCTTCGTGAGTAACCCAATCGTTTTCAAGTTCATCGTATACGGGGCGTAAACCGGTTCCGTCAGATTTTACGGTCCACATTCTTGTAGGCGCTTTACCTCCGGTTTCCCAGCAGAAGACAATTTCGCCCGATACCCAGGGGTTTGTTTGCAAGTGTCCCATTTGGAAAGGAACAGAAATAACGTGCTTTATTTCGCCTGTTTTAAGGTTCATACTTGAAATACCGGTGGGACCGGCTCCCATGTCTCGCGGACCAAAATTTTCTTCAATTTTCGTACCCGGTGGAAGGTGCCGTTCTGCTTCTTCTCTACCTACGCGAAAATATGCAATTTCCTCGTTAGCGTCTATCGCCATATCTCCGCCTGCGCCTAATGATGCGGGTATAGTACCGCAAATTCTCTTATAATTAGATGCTGCTTTAAGCGTTCCGGCTTTACTGTCGGCAAATAGTTTTTCGAGGTCTATCTCCACTATTTGCACATGTCGCGGCGGGTCGTCTCTGCGGCGCGTTACAGGGTTGCCGTCGTCGTCAGCGAAACGCATGATATACAAAAACATGTTTTTGCGGCTTATATTGAGCATGCCAATATATCCGCCTTCGGTCACCTGAACCAGGTCGCCGCTCTCTTCGTTAACTGCGACAGCCTCGCCCGGTATTCTATTCGAACGAAAAATAAGCCATTGTCCGTCGGCTGTCCATTGATTGTGAGTAGGATATATCTTTGAATCGCCCTTTTCAGGTTGCGAAGTCAAAAATATTAACTCATAGCCCGTAACAGGGTCTATAACTATCTTGCGCTCCGAAGGGAAGCGCGTGCCTATTTGACAAAATGAAATTGTGGCAAAACAGACAAAAAACATCAAAACTAAAAAATACTTTTTCATTATACTTCTATATTTAAATCAAAAAAATTAAAAATAATTATTACAAAATAAACGACAAAGAAACGTATAATAAATTTTATATGCAAATTTATATTCATATTTCTCATATTTCTTCATTTTCAGCAAGGCACGCTAATTTTGCCCGTAATAGCCGCCGCCGCCGCAACCAACGGACCTGCCAGCAAAGTACGCGAACCGGGTCCCTGCCGTCCTTCAAAATTACGATTGGTTGTAGAAACAGCATACATTCCCGCCGGCACTTTATCTTCGTTCATAGCCAAACATGCCGAGCAGCCCGGTTGCCTCAGTTCGAATCCGGCTTCTTCCAAAATCAAGTCTAATCCTTCTGCACGAATTTGCCGCTCCACCGTTCCCGAACCGGGAACAAGCCATGCTATGACGTCAGGATGCTTTTTGCTGCCTTTTACATACTCGGCAAATGCGCGAAAATCTTCAATTCGCCCGTTTGTGCAACTGCCAAGGAAAACGTATTGTATTGGATGCCCAAGCATTTTTTGTCCGGGAGTAAATCCCATGTAATGCAACGCTTTCTCGAAAGTGGACTTGTCATTGCCGGTCAAATCTTTGCCGTCGGGAATTGTGTCGGCGATTTTCATTCCCATTCCGGGATTTGTGCCGTAGGTAATCATCGGCTCAATGTCGGCGGCATCGAATAGATATGTTTTGTCGAACGCCGCGCCATCATCGGTTTTTAGCGTTTCCCAATGGGCGAGGGCTTTCTCCCATTCAGCGCCTTTTGGAGCATATTCGCGGTCTTTGAAATACTCGAACGTTTTTTCATCGGGAGCAATCAATCCGCCGCGCGCGCCCATCTCTATACTCATATTACACACAGTCATACGTCCTTCCATGCTCAACGAACGTATCGCCGAGCCGGCAAATTCCACGAAATAACCCGTTCCGCCGCCTGCTGTAAGTTTTGAAATGATATACAGCACAATGTCCTTTGCTGTGACGCATTTACCCAATTTGCCCTTCACTTCAATCAACATGCTTTTAGGCTTGGGCTGCATAATACATTGCGTGGCAAGCGTCATTTCCACTTCGCTTGTTCCTATGCCAAAGGCAATGCTTCCAAAGGCGCCATGCGTGGAGGTATGACTGTCGCCACAAACAATGGTCATTCCCGGAAGGGTAATGCCTAACTCGGGACCTACAACATGTACCACGCCTTGTTTGGGATCGCCCAAACCAAAGTAGGTTACGCCGTGATTTTCAGTATTACGCGTCAGCGTTTCTACCTGTATGCGCGACTGTTCTTCTGCAATCGGCAGATGCTGATTGAGTGTCGGCACGTTATGGTCGCAGGTGGCGAATGTTTGTGCTGGGCGCGCTACCCTCAGACCACGCTTATCAAGTCCTGCAAAAGCCTGCGGACTGGTAACTTCATGCACTAAATGACGGTCTATATATAACACGTCGGGACCGCCGTCAATGCGCTTAACAACATGGCTATCCCAAATTTTATCAAATACGGTTTTGTTCATAAAAACGTTTTCTATTAACTTTGCAAAGATAGATGAAATTTTTGAAAATTCCAAACGCGGAGATGAAAAATTTTTTTCTTTTTTCAAAAAAAGTTTTGCAGTTGAAAAAAATTGTATCTTTGCTGCGCATCTCAAACAATTTATTTGAAGAGTTAGAAAGATGAAAAAGAATACAGTAAACAGGCGCACATTTTTATCAAGCGCAGCCATAGTAGGAGTTTCCGGCGCTCTAAATGCCGGAGGATTATTAACCGCGTTTTCGTCGCCCCATGGCGCTGATGGCATGGAGAATGAGTTGTCTGCAGGCGGTCAGTCTCCTTCTAACGCGAATAATTCCAATGTCATCCGGATTTCTGATTTCGGACTACAACCCAATTCGCGCGAAAATGCCGTTCCATACGTCCAAAAAGCGCTAATGGCTTGTCGTGACGTAAAAAATCCGGTACTCATTTTTGAAAAAGGAAGGTACGACTTTTGGACCCAACATATTATCGAACGCGTAGTATACGTGTCAAACACATTAAGTCCTTCCGCCCCCAAACGATTAGCAATCTTTATCGAGGGAATGAACGAACTGACGATTGACGGCAACGGCTCCAATTTTGTATTCCACGACAGGATGAAGCCCATTGTAGTGGACAACAGCGCTAATATCACCATTAAAAACCTGACTATCGATTGGGATGTTCCATTGATGGCGCAAGCAAACGTTCTTGCAGTAACCGATGAATATATCGACGTTTCAATCAATATCTGCGAAACGCCCTATATCATCGAAAACGACAAATTGGTTTTTGTTGGCGAGGGCTGGAAAGGCGCATGGCGCTCGGCTATGGAATTTGACAAAGATACCCATCTCGTATCGCCGAAGTCAGACAGCCAACCTCTCGGCAGAGACTGGCAAAACAATTATAGAGCGGTGGAACTCTCGCCCGGAAACGTCCGCCTGATATTTCCTTTCAGCCGAAAACCGGCTGTGGGCAACTGGCTTGTGTTGCGTCATCCAGCCGGAGACGGCAATGTAGGTATGTTTATCAATGAAAGCAAAAATATTATTGTTGAAAACATTGATATCTACCACTGTCCCGGAAAAAGTATTGTACCTCAATATTCCGAAAACATGACCTTTCGTAATGTCCGCTGTATCCCTAACCATGAAAAGGGGCGTATCTTTTCTGCATGTGCCGATGGTATTCATCTATCGGGCTGCAAAGGAGATGTTCTTATTGAAAATTGTGTTTTTCAGGGACTTATGGACGATGCACTCAACGTGCACGGAACAGCGGTACGGATAATGGAAAAAGTAGACGATTTTACCCTTCGTTGCAAATTTATGCACCACGAATCGATGGGATTTCAGTGGGGACGACCGGACGATATGGTGGGATTCATAGATAATAATTGCTTGACGACTTATGCAACGGGCATTGTAAAAGAGTTCCGAAAAATTGACGACGAGTGGTTTGTTATATCGTTCCGGCAGGCTGTTGATAGTCGTTTGATTGTAGGACATGTTTTAGAAAACCTCACATGGACGTGTAATGTGTTGTTAAAAAATTCGCAAATCAAAAGTAGCAGAGCAAGAGGTATACTGATATCTACTTCCGGCAAAATTGTCGTTGAAAATAACGTCTTTGAATCAAGCGGTTCGGCTATTCTAATTGCCGGTGATGCAAACTTTTGGTATGAAACAGGCGCTGTAAAAGATGTTACGATTACCAAAAACATCTTCAAAGCGCCGTGTATGACCTCAATGTATCAGTTTACAGAAGGCATAATCAGCATTTTTCCAACAATCCCTAACCCCGACCCCGACAGCCCGTATCATAAAAACATACGTATCGTTGATAATGAGTTTCATCCGTTCGATTATCCTGTTTTGTATGCAAAATCGGTAGAGGGTTTAACATTCTCTATGAACAAACTCATACGTAGCAGGCAATTTGAACCGTTTCACAGAAGGAAAGCCGGAATAACACTCGAATTTTGCAAAAAAATAACAATAGATGGCAATTTTGCAGAAGGCGATGTGTTGGGTAAGGAAATCAAATTGGAAAGCACTCCGGAAAGTGAAGTTAATCTTGGCAGTAATGATTTTTTCCGGTTTGCATGACGTTGAAATAGATAGTATTTGGAATTATGTTTGAGAAACATTATTTTTGTCGCGCATAATTTTTGAATAATATGATGAATTTTAATAAGAAATGGAAAATCAGGTTAGAGATTATAAGAGTTTGCAGATTGTCAAAGCGGGTCGTTTTAAAGAACTTGCCGCCGATTGTGTTTGTTTCGCCAATGCCCAAGGCGGAGTCATTGTCATAGGCATTGAGGACAAAACACAAGAACCTCCAAAGGGTCAGAAAATTGAGCAAAAAACTGTAAATGATACCCTTGAGCGTTTGCGAGGTTTAACGTTTTCGGTTGCCTTGTCGGTTTCTGAAATATTGACGCATGAAAACGGCGGCGAATACTTTGAGGTAATTATTTCGCCATCCAAAAAAATTATCGCCACTACTTCCGATGGTAAAATTTTCATACGCGTAGCCGATAAGTGCTATCCCGTTCACGGCGAGGACATTCAGCGTATTGCCGCCGAAAAAGACGCATTTCAGTGGGAAATAATCACGCGCAATGTTGATTTAGAGTCCATACCGCCAGAAAAAATAATACAATTCGTTTCAAAAATTCGTCAATCGGACAGAGTAAAAGACAGTGTCAAAGAAAAAAGCGATATTGAAATTTTGGAACATTATAATCTTGTAGAAAACAGACAATTAACCAATATTGGCGTTTTGTGGTTGGGAACAGCGATGCAAAGGGCGCGACTTGCTTACCCTATAACCGTGCAATACATTGTGTATAACGCAAATAACGAAAAAGTATTAGAAAACAATTAGAATTGACAATTAGAAAGGCATAAAAAGGTTATTATCAGCCATTTAAGTCTAATGACAAATTGCAATTAAAAAAATTAGAGTTCCATAAAAACGAAAATAAAAATAAAATAAAACGAATGAATTTAAAAAATAAGGAAAAATTAGAATATGTTAGCATAGGAGCGCTGTTTAAAACCGTCATCCTGTTAATAGCAATGCTTTTAAGCGCTTGCGTATTATACGCGCAACCGGTATACCGTTTTACCGTCAAAATAGGTATTGATAAGGAAACGGCAGACAGTTTGGGAAGCTACGGGGAAGTTAGCAAGCGCGTTGTAAAAATGTTTCAAACCATAAACGCGGCTTTCAACAATGAAGCCTTAGGTATCACCGGATATTATGATTTTGTACCCGACATGGATTCCTTATACATCTATGAGGGATCCTCCGGCGTCGAAAGAAAACCTCATCCCCATCACGATTACTTGGTGATAATGGATGGTTTCCGCAACTTTCCCGATGAAGGTCATGGGGGCTGGTTTGGTAGCCATCATCAAACCATTGGTCACGACCGTGGGCATGTTCCGGGCAAAATCAGCGACCCTTTCGACGAACAGGCAACAGACGGCATAATCCATGAATTTGGACACGCAAGAGGACTAATAGACCTTTATGCAGCAGCAGTAGACCCATCGCGTAACCCCATCAATGGCATGAGATTCCAACCGGTAACGTGCATTATGAACTATCCTTACGGAGTGCGCCACTGGAGCAAATATGCAGTGAATATTTTAAACCTCACAAAAGACAAAATTGTCAATGTAGATGAAGTAATTGCAAACCTGTTGCCGCAAAAAATAAATATAGTCGTCAAAGACTGGCATGATAAATCGGTTAGTGGAGCCGATGTGCGTGTGTATCCGGTCGTGTGGTACTCGTATTCGGTAGGAAGCGAACCGGTATGGACAGGAAAAACATCGGACGACGGCATTTATACGTTTCCCGACATTCCGTTCATAAGACAAAGAGCGTACGGATTCAAGTATTGCAATCTTTTGGTGGAAGTTGCATACGGCGACCGAAAAAGTTACGGATGGATGCCTCTGTACCTTGTTCAAAACGCTTTTTTTGACGGCAAAGAAAGTTTTGAACTCGAAATAATACTCAAAGAAGGACATACTCTCTTTGAAGATGATCTTTCCGTGAGAGTAAAAAAATAGGCTGTATCTTATTAATATAGAAGTAAAAAGAACAAAATTAAAAAGAGATTCAAATGAATAGATACGCTTTTTGAAGGAGTAAAAAAGTTCGGACAGATGTGCAAATTTTTGAAAATTATATTTATCTTTGCCGAAAATTTTTGTCATGACAGAAAAAATATCCAAACGATTACCTTACGGTATTATCATTATTGTCGCTTCTTTGCTTTTCATTCCTTTTTTGGGCAAAGTTCATTTGTTTGATTGGGACGAAATCAATTTTGCCGAATCGGCGCGGGAAATGATTGTTACCGGCGATTATAATACTGTTCGTATTGATTTTGAGCCTTTTTGGGAAAAACCGCCGCTGTTTATACTTATGCAAGTCGTTTCCATGAAAATATTCGGAATAAATGAGTTTGCTGCCCGTTTTCCGAACGCTGTTTGCGGAATTTTAACATTGCTTTTCCTGTTTCATATTGGCAAAAGACTTTACGATGAGCGCTTCGGTTTGATTTGGACGCTTGCATATGCAGGCTCTGTTTTGCCGTTCTTCTATTTCAAATCGGGAATTATAGACCCATGGTTCAATCTGTTCATTTTTGCGGGTATATACTATTCGATAAGATTTTTGGCAGAGAGCGAAAATGCCGAAAACCGAAAAAAAGCGAATCTATACATTATACATTCGGCAACTGCCATTGGTTTGGGAATTTTGACCAAAGGACCTGTCGCTTTATTAATTTGGGGCTTAACCGCCTTTGTTTACGCCGTATATCGTAAATTTCGCGTTCCTGTGCGCTGGTATCATATTGCAGGGTTTTCTGGGGTACTGCTGATAGTGGGAGGCTCGTGGTTTATGGGACAAATTATTGCAGGAAACATACAAATCGTGATGGATTTTTTCGCTTATCAAGTCCGTCTTTTTCAAATTCAGGACGCAGGACATGGCGGTTTTCCTCTATATCATTTTGTGATATTGCTTTTCGGAGTGTTCCCCGCGTCAATTTTTTCCCTCGCAGCACATAAAAAAACAAACGTAGAAGATTCAACGGCGCAAAAAGATTTTAAAATATGGATGTTCATCTTATTATGGAGCGTATTAATCTTGTTTTCAATTGTTAAAACAAAAATAGTACATTATTCTTCTCTATGCTATTTTCCGATAACATTTTTGGGCGCATACGCACTGTATAACTACTGTTATCGCAATATTCCGCTGAAAAAACGGGTGCATGTTTCGATGATTGTTATCGCCGCTCTGTATGCAGTGATTATCGCCGTTCTTACCAATATTTTCCGAGTTACAGACTATATCATCGACAACCGGCTTTTTGACGACCCCTTTGCATTGGCAAACCTGCAAGCCGACGCCGGGTGGACAGGTTTTGAAACGTTAATAGCCATTGTTCCGTTGCTGATAATTGTTTTGGCGTCGTATTTTTTTCGGAATCGGAAGCCGTATCAATATTTGGTATCAGTATTTGCAGGCTTTTGTTTGTTTACCTTTCTGACTATGGGCGTTATTGCAGGGCGCATAGAAGCATACTCGCAACGCGCTGCCATAGAGTTTTTTAAAAGCGTCAAAGATGAAGAATGTTATGTCGTTACCATCGGCTACAAAAGCTACGCGCACTATTTCTACGCAGAAACGAAACATTCGGTAAACAAGGCGCGTGAATACCTGCAAAACGGGGAAGTTGCAAACATTCCTATATATGTTTCAACGAAAATTACACGCAAGGAACGAGTGATGAACGAATTTCCGCAGTTAGAAGTTATTTATGAAAAAAATGGATTTGTTTTTTTTAAATTAAAATAATTGCTGGTGTCGGAGTTACATGGAGTGTGGACCCTTTTTGAAGGACAAAAAACCGAATGACGTATAGTTCCAGCCCCTCGTTTGATGTTGAATTTCAGTATATTTTATTTTTGCAAAATCAATTTTGCAAATGCCTCTCAACACCGAAAAAATCTCTGTGTAACTGTGTGTCTAACGCATTTTTCATCCGCATTTTTATCCGTTCCGCCAACGATTGCGGTTGAATAACTTTTACGCAATCGGCATACGAAAGAATAAACCGTTCGAGTTCGTAATTGACAATCAGTTCCAACTTGACTTCGAGCGTATTGGCGTCTAACCATTTATGTTTCTGATAGCCGTGAATGGGCTTGGATTCGATGTAATACCCTGTTTTTTCGTAGAAATGAAGCGTGATTTTCTCTGCGGTAGCATTTTCGGGCTTGGTAACGCCAATTATGTCGTCGAAATATTCGCTCCAGTCAATGACAGTGTTGGGGATGTACTCTTCGTGCATTTCGCGTATGCCTGTAATCCTGTCTAACGGCATATTCCAGTCGTATTTATCCTTGTCGGGATTGTAGCCGAACAAAAACCATCGCGTGTTATACTGTTTTAGATAGTAGGGATGAATTGTTAGTTTGACTTCCTCTACAAAAGACTGCAAATAATTGATATTTAACACTTTTTCGTAAATAATTGCATCATACAGAGCGCCAATATGTTCAATTCCTTTCAAATCCTGATTATTTTCAAACTCCATGATAGCGGGCGAATAGACGTCTGTATTTCCCTGTTTCAGTTTGGGCAAAAGTTCATACATCCATTCAAACTGCGGCATACCCTTGAATTGAGAGATGGTTTGCAGCGTAGTTTGCAGACGGTTAATATCCGATTCGTTCAGCGGCATATTGTTGATAGAGAAGCGAGTATCGGCATAGCGATAGTACACCCTTCTATCGTCTTTCAGTCTCAACAAATCAATTTCCCAGCCTTCGGGACTTTCCATGAAATTGATATCGTCGAAAATTTGCCGACGACTTATACCTTTCGAACTTGGGTCTATTTCCGAAAGTTTCCTGTCACATTCAGAAATCAGGTCTTCGATAAAGTATCTTTTTCCGCTGTTTCTGAAACAGTTATCAAGTATCTTGTAACGTATTTGCGCATTTTTATTGGTTGCCATGATTGCTAATTTTTAAAAATCAGATGCAAAGTTACAATTTTTTTTTCGTCTGTGCAGATAGATTGCACAAATTTATATTACCTTTGCGCCAAAGTTCTTTGAAATGTCTGTTTGAAGATTTTGACTTTGCTAACTGTTGCGGCTTGCCGCAAAAATCGGTTAGCGGTTGTGAAACTTTTCATAACTGAATGTTTATTAGGTCATTAATGACTGTTGAATATTATTATGAATTATATTATACATTATAATAATAATATAATTATAATAACATCCTTGGTACAAGGCGTCATATACAAAGAAAACAAGAACAGACATTCAAAGAACTTTTTTATAAAAAAATAAGTATGAAGTTGTTAGATGAACATATAGAGACCATAAAGAAGGATTTTGCCTCGATGCAGGCAAAAGAGGATTTCTTGCGCCTGCTCAATTTCGTTAAGGGAATTTTGTATGCCGACAAGTGCATTCCCTTTGAGGAACGGCAACTCAACTATCATATACAGCCTCGTCTCAACGCGCGTAGATACCGTCAGTTTAACGTTTTGAAAAAAAGCGGAGGCGAGCGTACAATTTGTGCGCCATGCAGTGGTCTCAAAGAAATCCAATGCTGCTTAAACGTTGTTTTTCAGGCTATTTATACGCCTCATAAAAATGCTTATGGCTTTGTTCCCGAAAAATCAATCGTCGACAATGCCCGAAAACATGTTGGCAATATATACATTTATAATATAGATTTGAAAGATTTTTTTCCGTCAATTGACCAAGCCCGTATTTGGGGGCGTTTGCATTATCATCCGTTCAATTTGGACAAAAAACACGACAGGGAAAAAATTGCAAACATGATTGCCGTTTTGTGTTGCCACGAAATGGAGGTTGAGCGATTGAACGAATCAGGCGTCTGGGAAACCGTTACGAAACGCGTATTGCCGCAGGGAGCGCCTACCTCGCCGGTTTTGACCAACATCATTTGCGAACGCTTGGATTATCTGTTATCTGCCGTTGCAAAACGTTTCGGTTTGAACTATAGCCGCTATGCCGACGACATCACGTTCAGTTCTATGCACAACGTCTACCAAAAAAACAGCGAATTTATCAATGAACTGCAACGAATCATCAAAGAGCAGGGTTTTTCAATCAAACATTCAAAGACAAGGCTACAAAAAGCAGGTTACAGGCAGGAAGTTACCGGATTGACTGTCAGCGATAGGGTCAATGTGCATCAACGATACGTAAAACAGTTGCGCAAGTGGTTGTATTACTGGGAAACTTATGGTCACGAAAGAGCCGCCGAGTATTTTCTTCCAAAATACAACGAGGATAAGGGTCATGCGAAAAAGGGAAATCCCAGCATGGAAAATGTTCTTTCCGGCAAGTTGGAATTTTTGAAGATGGTAAAAGGAGCAGAAAATCCGACTTATCTGAAGTTGAAAGAGCGGTTTGATAAATTGACGAATGTAATTGTGGATATTCCCACAATAATCGCGGAGCCTCCTTTAGAATATCAAAATAAAGAATCTAAAGAAATAATTTTTCCCATAACTTTTTCCGAAGTCAATTATCCAGTCATGCATAATGCACCGAGGTTGGTTGAACTTTTGAAAGGTTTTTCTGAAAACGATAAAGCGTTAAAATATACAACGCACAGTTGGGAGTACGGAAAATTTGTTTCTTATGAAGATTTTATGGACAAAATATTTGTAGAATGGCAAATTATTTCCAAAGAACTAATAAATTTAAATAAACAATTAAATGCAAAAATATCTAATTTTTTATTTAACAAAGAATTAGGCAGCAAAAAAGTTGATTCGAAGTTTTTCATATCATGGGGTGAAAAGCGTCTGAAATTTGGATGGTCTTCACCAGCGCTCAAAGAATACATGAGTTTACCGGATAAATATCCATTTGCATGTTCAATACCATACGAAATAAGAGAACTTGACAAACAACATTCGCTTCTTTATTTTAAAGATTATGTTTCGGTATTTAAAAATGAAATAGAAATAAGGGAAGATAATAATACTTTGGAAAAATTATTTAATGACTTGTGGCAAAATACATTAAGTTACGATTTCAATTTGGAACAAGAAAATGTTAGGGGTATTTCCTTTTTTACTGACGTGGCTTATTTCAGGTCGGCTATGGAATTGACTTTAAAAATGTGTGCAAGTCGTCCGCAATACCCCAAAATTTTAGTAATTGTGGAACCATATTTTGAATCGAAGTATATTTTGTTAAAAATAATTCAAAAAGAATCTGAATGTCAAAGAGATATTGACGACCCTAAAATATGCAAACCAAGTGGCGGCGATTTGGCTACAATAATCAATAAAGTTAACAATCTTGCAGATTTTTCAATTGTGAGTAATTTTTATAAAAACAAAAAAACATTTAGAATAAATTATATAACCAGTTTTGAAAACGTCCCTCACATAGAAGAACTGAATCATTCCTGCGAGGGATTTACGTATGAATTTAAATTTTTTATATGAAAAGAGTATTATTAGTTGAAGACAGACTTATAAGGCAAAATATGTTCACAGCAAATTTGGATATGGATATAAATAATAATCCTGTACTGGAAAACATTTGCGGCGGCGAACCATTTGTGGATTTTAAGCGAAAAATTTCTGACAATGGTTCCTTTGAAACGTACATAACCAAATATGAGGTTATTATTACACACCGTTCTGCTCTTGAACCATCGGAACGTCAGGTTTTAATTGAGATAGCCAAAAAACATTCAAAAACTGTAGTTTTTTTTTCAGGGGGCATTTCGTCGGTGTTATTGCAGGAAGTTGGTAAAGGAGTTCTATTAACTATTAATTCAAAGGATTTTTACAGCGAATCCTTGAAGGATTTTTTAGAAACACCTGATTTAAACATTTTAGTATTAGCATTTGGAAAAAAATGGCAAGTCAACTTATATGCAGATTTGCTCGAAAGGCTGACATATTATCTGGACGGTTATTCAGAAGAAAAACCATATCCCATCATCGTTTCCAATCTAAACTTGAATAAATGGGAAATAGATAATTATTTTTCATTTTTGGAAAATAAAAGAGTAAAGCGAGAAGAATTAGAAGAAGTCAAAGAAAAAATAATCGAAAACTTAAATAAAATAATATAAATATGTCAAATATCCTGTTTATAAATAAAATCCTGGAACATAATTTAGACCATATTCCAAATTTCTTTCAAAAAGAAGGTATTATCAAGGAAGAATACGACAAAGATTTAGATTATTTGATTCATGAAACTTTATTAAGGCTCAATAATCAAACAGTCAAGTCTATAACGATTCCTTTAAGTATAACTGAAAACTTTTTAGAATTTTCAGGTCTCACACTTGGACATCATATCCGTCTCACAAATGAACTGAATTATAAAAATGTACCACTGATTTTCATTGGTACAATTGATGAAAAACAGATAGTAAAACTATCAAGTCTTTCATATATATTATTTACTCCCCAGGTTTATTATTTCAATATAGCGCGAGATGGTTTACATGAAACGGTAATATCAATAGAAAATATAATTTCAGAATCAGAAACAGGTTTTGATTTTGATGAGTTGCTTGAAAAAATTAGAGTAGATGCTCCCGCAAATTATGCAACACATCATTCAATTACCAATGAATGGAGCATATACAGATGGGCTACCGCATTGAAAATAGAAAACAGGAAAATCGAAATAATAGAAAAAAACATAGGCGGCAATTTGTATTTCAAATACTTGAAGGCAAAGTATCCTATAAAAAAGTCAGAACACGCTTCTATTTTGAAGTTGCGTGAAGAGGGAAACATTTTGTATATTGACGACGAGGTGGATAAAGGCTGGGAAACTATTTTTAAACATATTTGCAATAGAAATGAATATGAATCTATCGGTTCGGATTTTAAACAAGCGGAGGATAAACAAGAAATTATAGAAAAAACCATAAAAAAGGTACGGGACTTCAAACCAGATGTTGTAATTCTTGATTTCAGATTGCACGATGACGATTTCACGACTACAAAACCTGAAGAAGTGACAGGATACAAATTGTTGACAGAGATAAAAGAAATAAATAGAGGTATTCAGGTAATTATACTATCGGCAACAAACAAAATTTGGAATTTGTTGGAATTGCAACAAGCAGGAGCAGACGGATTTATATTGAAAGAATCGCCTGAATTAAGTGTTGAAGAAAATTATAGTAAGGATGCTATTGAACTAATTTATAAGGAAATAGATGATAAATTAAGAAGGGCAAAGCATCTGAAAGAAATCTATAACAAATTAGAGATAATTGAAACATTAATAAAAGAATTAAACGAAGTGGACGAATTGTTCAAAAATTCATCTTCTGCAAATATGGAAATAGCATATAAGTTGCTTTATGACTCTTTTGAAAAGGATTATAAATTCGCAACAAATGAAAAAGATTCAAAAAGTGGAATAAAAAATAATAAATATATAAATTATGCTTATTTGCAATTGTTTCTGATAATAGAAGAATACTTAAAACAACCAACTGTTTTTGAAGAAGGAGATGATTGTTGCGTCGTTCACGAAGGGAAAAGGTATTTTGTTACTCGAACAGGTGGGGATAAAATATCATACGCAATAAAATTCAAAAACGGTCATTTTGTTATAGGAAAATCAGATAAAGGAGGGATGATTAATACCAATTTTAAAATGTCATCTGTATTACTTTTTAAATTTGGATGTTCATCTTCAGGCGAACAAAATTGGACTGATATCTATACTGTTAGAAATCAAAAAGCAGCACATCCTGCGGAAATTGGAATTGTTACATTTTGTGAGATAAATAAACTTCTAAATTTTATGCGTTACATTTTTGACAAGAAAAATTTTAAAGCAGTCGACATAAACAGGGCTTTACGACCGCCAACAATGGCAGAAAAGTTAGAACAATTACAATCATTGGGAAATTATACAGTCTCAAAATCAAATAACAAAAAGAAATAATATATCATGGAACAGCCTATCACCCTCACCTCCGACCAACAATCCACTCTGGGAAAACTCATAACCTTTTTCCAAAGCGACGACCATGTCTTTTTGCTAAAAGGTTCGGCAGGTTCAGGGAAAACAACTCTTTTAAAAACTGTCATAGAAATTTTGAAGCAAAAGGGTAAATCTTTCCGACTTATGGCTCCCACAGGCAGAGCCTCGCTCATCCTGAAAGAACGAACAGGAGAGGATGCAAAAACAATTCATAAGAGCATTTACAACTTTGACAAATTAGAGGAAACAGACGAAAACGGCAAATTTCAATTCCGGTACAAATTAAATACTAACAACGAAAGTCTCAATACAATTTACTTTGTTGACGAGGCTTCGATGGTCTCTGACGTGTATTCCGAAAACGAATTTTTTATATTAGGTTCGGGTTATTTGATGAAGGATTTTTTTACTTATTGCAACCCTGCCCATAAGCGCAACAAAATAGTTTTTATTGGCGATTATGCGCAATTACCGCCGGTAAACATGAATATATCACCGGCGCTTGACGAAAAATACATCAAAGAGCGTTATGGGTTATCAGTTGTTTCGTGCATGATGACACAAGTGGTTCGTCATGCTGCAAATAGCGGAGTTTATGCGAACGCCGCAAAAATAAGATTGGCAATAGAAACCAATAAATACAACGAATTTGGTATTACAGACATGGCAGACGAAGTGTTGAAAGTTGAAATGTTTGCGCTATTGCAGGAATACTGTAAACAGGTGAAGCACAAACCTGACAGCGGCGCAATAATCATTACTCATTCCAATAAACAGGCGCTTATGTACAATCTGAAAGCAAGGGAGTTTATTTTCAAAAACAGAGAACGGTTGAATATTGGTGATTTACTTCTGATTACGAGAAATAATTACAGTTATCCGGTCGAAATATTCAATGGAACTATTGTTAGAGTAACCGAAATTGGCGGAATTGAAAATCGTGAAATCCGCTTTAAAGGCGAAAACGGCAAATTAATAACCGTAAACGTCGTTTTCAGGGATGTTGTGATTGAAGCGCCTGCTTCACAGGGTGTTGAAAAAATAAAGTGCAAATTATTAGACAAATTTTTGACCGATGAAAAAGCGCTGGTAGATGAGATGACACAACGTGCATTGTACATTGATTTTAGGATTAGGATGGAAAAAAATGGTATAAAACCAAAATCGGATGAATTCAAAAATGCAATTAGAACCGACACTTATTTTAACGCTCTGCAATGTAAATACGGATACGCCGTTACCTGCCATAAATCGCAAGGCGGCGAGTGGGACAGGGTGTTTGTGGACTTGGACGTATTTATCGGCAAACAAACAAATTCTTTTTTCCGATGGGCATATACTGCCGTAACTCGCAGCAGAAAACAACTTTGGCATACCAATACGCCGGCGTTTAACGCCATTAGCGGATTCACCGTGCAACCAATACGAAAAATAAATTCCGGACAAGTTAATTATTACTACCCCAATGAAATGTCATTTCAGGATTGGCGTTGGGAAAACATCAAAAGAATATGCCATGAACAGGAAATTTTTGTTAATGAAAACAGAAGCGTCAATTGGCAACATATCATCCATTTTACGCGTGAACAGGAAACATGTAAATTGTCGTGGTGGTTTAATCAAAATTTTTATAACGGAAGGATTGATGTGCAAAACTCTTCAAATGACGAATTTAAAGAATTATGCCTGCATTTGTCTGATATGTCGTTGATGTCTGCGGAAATTCCATTTGTACAAAAAGAAGGATTTGATTTTCAACAAAAAATGCACGAATATTTTATAGGAGTTTGCAATGATGCAGATGTTCCTGTTACCAACATCGTTCAAAAACAATGGAGCGATGAATATTATCTTAAAACAGGCGCAAACACCGCATCTGTTGAATTTCATTATAACAAAAGTCATATTTATACTTTTGCTCATCCGAAATCAACCGAAGGAGAAAATGATAAAATCTTACAATTAATAATCCAAAAAATAAAATAATCATGCCAGCAAAAGAAATAAAAGAATTGCGCCAATCAGGCAAATTGGAAGAAGCCCTCGAAATGGCTCTTGCAGAATTAGATAGCCAGCCCGACAATATTTGGGCAAAAAGAAATATCGCCTGGGTATACTACGATTTTGCAAAGCAGAATACGTTGCCGGAAAAATTTGACGTCTTTTCGTCTTACATAAGCAAAATAATAGAACTTGCTCTACCTGAAGACGAAAAAATGATTTTCGATAATTCAGCATGGCTGATAATCAAAATGGGATATGCCCTGTTGAAAATGAATAACGTCGGGATTGAAAAGTATGACGCAATTCTTTCGCATCTAAAACAATTTAATTTAACCAAGCCTTCTGAATCATACTCGGCATTGTTCAAAATGTTTCATAAAATATTCAAGGAAAATCCTCTGAAATATGTAGAATTAGCCGATTGGTGGAATTTTGAAAATTTCAGAAAAGAAGACTATGAAAAAGAGAGACTTCCTGATGGCAAGAGTGTTATGTCAATAGTTGAGCAGGCATACATTGCATACGCGCGCCACTTGCTGCCACGCCAATTACCAAACGGAGAAACATATTTTTATAAAGAAAAGGCAACCGCATTTTTGCTGATGCTCGACAAAATTGAAGAGACGCACCCCGAATATGAATATCCTTCATATTTCAAGGCAAAACTGTTATTGGCTACAGGTGAAAAGGACAATATCCTGTCTTCGCTTTTGCCTTTTGCCAAGAAGAAACGAAATGTCTTTTGGGTCTGGGATGTTTTGAGCGAGGCATTTATTTCCGACCCTGAAAAGGTATTGGCTTGTTACTCAAAAGCATTATTGTGTGCTGCAAAAGAAGAAATGCTCGTTAACGTAAGACAAAAAATTGCTTCAATTTATGTAAAAAAAGAAATGTGGGACGAGGCTAAAACTGAAATATTATCAATTCAAAAGGTTCGTAGCGAAAACAATTGGTCAATACCCGCTCTGGTTGCTAACTGGACAAGTCAGCCATGGTTTTCATCAGCAAAAGAAAAAAGAGACAACAAAGATATTTATCGCAAATACGCAATAGTAGCCGATGAAATTTTGTTCTACGATATTCCGGAAAAAACGGTAATTGTGACGTTTGTCAATTCCGAAAGAAAGATTTTAAACTTTATAGCATCCGAAAAAGAGTTTGGTTTTTTCAAATACGATAGATTTTTGCGAAATGTAAAGATTGGAGAAACTTTAAAAATAAGAGTTTTAAATAAAGAAAGCAGTGGTTCTTATCATGTTGCAACAGTGAAAAAACATGAAGATTTGGAGTTCAAAAGGATGTTCGTAAAAGAATTTCATGGCGTGGCGAGGATAAATGAAGGTAATAATTTTGGTTTCGTTGACGATGTGTTTCTTGCAGCAGGATTTTGTGACAGAAACAAGTTAATAAATGGCGGTAAGATAAGCGGAAAGGCAGTGAAGACTTTCGATACAAGGAAAAATAAATGGGGTTGGAAGGCTTTTGAGTTGAAATAATAAAAATCGGCTTAATGGACATTTTTTAGGATAAAATTCTCTGTAATGCTTATATTCGTTGGTTTATTTTTAAATCAAAGGTCATGAATCAAAAAAATGCTTTTATTGTCATAGTCGAATTGTTCGC
>Ga0099364_10003701_pt1 | contig 23571 bp, 17 predicted proteins | sample TergutTh196P3_FD_73070 | JGI IMG/M metagenome (GOLD analysis project Ga0099364, IMG submission 73070) | Microcerotermes parvus P3 segment gut microbial communities from Pointe-Noire, Republic of the Congo - Th196 P3 | ecosystem: Host-associated > Arthropoda: Insects > Digestive system > Gut ...
CGGTGCGGTCCTTTTCCACCACGTTCACATAGCTGTTCGGCTGCGTTAAGCGCACCCGCAGCGGGTCCGGCGCCGCGTAGGTCAGGCCCAGGCCAACCGCTACGGAGCTCAGCAGAAGAGCCGAGGCTATGATAAGAGCCAGCCAGCGTTTATTGATTTTTTTCATAGGTTACCTCCTGTTTTATTCCGGTAATTATCCCGAAAACGCGGGGGTGAATGGGGCTCATCCGCCCCCGCGCGTAAAACGAACCAAATAGATTTAATGCTTATATCATCAGGGTATGCGTGTAGTAGAACGCGACGGTAACTGTCGCGGACTGGCCATTGAAGCTCAGGAGCACATCGGTGGTGACAACCGGCGCGCCGCCTTCATACCACACTGTCGTGACCGCGTCGTCAAGCGTGGCCAGGGCGGTGGGGGTGAAGTTGGACCACTCGCATATGATGGAGCGCTTGCCGTCGCCCCATGTGGTGACGCCTCCCGGTTGGACAAAGGTATTGTTCCCCGCGTTGATGAAGCTCGCCAGGGCCGGGTCGACCGCCGCTACGGTCGCGCTCGCTATCGCGGAGGGGGTGGTCAGAATATCCTCCAAAGCGATGGAAGCGAAGCGAAGATGATAATCCTCTACGCCGCTAACATAGAGGGCCTGGGTGGTGTTGCTCAATTCGGGGTTATCGGAGTCGATGTGGCTCGGGAACCCGTTTTCGGGCTGCGTATTGGTCGCCAGCACGTCGGTGGTCACAATGATGGTCAGCCCCCTCGTCGCGCTGCCCGCGTCGTTGAGAGCTATCACGTTGAAGTCAAACGTGCCGGCCGCCGCGGGCGTGCCGGAAATGACGCCGGTGCCTCCGTCGAGGATCAGGCCGGCCGGCAGGTCGCCGTCGATGCTCCAGGTGATGGGCAGGTCTCCCGTCGCCACGAGGGTCTCGTTATACGCCGTGCCTACCTTGCCGTCGGGCAGGGTGCCGGTGGTGATAACCGGTGAGACCGGGGCCACGCCTACGGTCATGTTGAAGCTTTCTGTCGCGGAGCCGCCCGCGTTGGTGGCCTCCACGGTGAAGCTGTAGGGGCCGCCGGGCGTTGTGGGCGTGCCGGAGATCACGCCGGCGGTGGAAAGGCTCAGGCCGTCCGGCAGGGAGCCGGAGGTTACTGCCCAGGTCATGGGCTTGCTGCCCGCGGCGGTCAGGGTCTGGCTATAGAACACGCCGGCTGTGGCGCCGAGCAGACTGGCCGGGCTGATGCTGCTGGGCGCCGTGGGCTGCGCGGGCGCTACGTACAGCGGCCAGCCGCTGGGCATTTCGCTGAGGCTGTAGGCATCCATGTGAACGTATACGTCGTAGTAAATTTCGTCCTCGGGCATCACGATGGGCTGGATGGCCTTCAGCAGCTCCTTGGTTTCGTTGCTCGGGCCGTTTTCCGTATAAGGCGGAAGCGCCTGGCCCCAATAGGCCCAGCCCTGGCCCGCCGGGCTGTCGTCGAGAAGCCACATCGCGACAGGCTGGCCATCCCACTCGCTGAGCAGGATCCAATCGGCCTCATGCTCGCCCAGAACGAGCTCGGCGTAGTCGTGGGACGCCAGGTAGCAGTCGTCCCACAGGTGCGGCTCATAGTTGGCCACGTAATCCGCGTGGGGGGCGTTGGCGTTCACGCGCTGCGTGCCCACGATGGCCTCGCGGCCCGCCACGTTCGCGGAGGCGTCCTCCACCACATAGGCGCCGTACTGTCCGTTCGGGTCGCCCGGGATGGTGGGCAGGTAGTAGAAGGGCTCTTCGTCGAAATAGCCCTGCACTTCAGTCCAGGTGCTGATTCTGCTCGCGAGGCTGGCCACGAAGGCGCCTCGGCGGGCGATGTTTTCCGGATCGGTGCCGGGGATGACCAGTGTCCAGTCATAGCTGGCGACCGCGGCCGCGAGATCCGCGGGGGAGATGGGGTCGCCTTCCGAATCCTCGGCCGGGATGCGCACGAAGTCGCCTGTGATGTCCACCATAAAGCGGACGGGCTCCGTGGCTTCGCCTTTGTAGTAGCTGTAATTGACCGGTGTGATGTCCATGTACTCCAGGATTTGCACGGCGACATAGATTTCGCCCCAGTTACTGCCCTTGAACTGGTTGGTGCCGCCCAGGTTCACCACCTTGGCCGTTTTGATGATTTCTTTCTCGGTATCCCATTCCTGATCGTCGTCGAAATCCTCCACAAGCCGGGCCTGATACCTTGCTTTTCCGCTGACAACGTTGGATTTCCTCTCCTGGTTCCGGTAGGCGAAGGTGCCGCCGACCGCCAGGGCTGCCGCGACGATGATCGCGCACACGGCGCTGAGAGCGCGTTTTGTCTTTGTTTGCATGCTGATTCTTCCTTTCATTGCTTTGCTTTGCCTTGCGATTTGCTTTGGGATTTGCTTTGGGATTTTCTTTGAAATTTGCTTTGCGCTTTGCCTTGCTTTGCCGGAGATATATGCTCATTCGATTCCCCGCTTTGCCGCTCCTCGGGCAGAACGGGCGGCCGGCCGGGAAATCGATTTGGGCCTTTTTTGAGCGCGCCGCGAAGGAACACGGCCAGCAGGATAAGCCCCGCGGTAAAGCCCGCGAACAGAAGCAGGTTCCTGCGCAGGATATCCAGCCATTCGCCCAGCAGCGGCGCGTGGAACACGACCTTTCCCACCACGTTGACGGCGGGGACGAGCTCGAAGTCGGGCGCGTCGTTGTCGATGCCCTGGGTTTCGAAGCCGCGCTGGCCCGTGCCGCCCAGGTCCTCCGTGATGCCGATAATCCGGTGCGTCACCGAGGTTTCGGCATTTTGCATGTATGTAATGTCGTCGCCGATTTCGAGGGTATCCGGGTCCACATCCTTGATGATCACCAGGGAACCCTGGGGGATTTCCGGCTGCATGGACCAGGTGAGCACGTTGGCGAAGGTGTAGCCGAAAACCGGCTTTTTATCCCCCCGCGAAATCAAAAACGCCCCCAGGACCAGCATCGACAAAAGGCCGTAAAACAGCACGGCGGAAATGATTTTGCGGGCGGTCGCCTTGCGGGCATACCCCGCCGGCCTTTTTCCCGGCCCCGGAGCGGCCGGCAGCCCCCACGGGGCTTCCGGCTCCGCCCGCGCCCCCAGGCAGGCGTCCAGGAGGTCTATGAGCTTGTCCATTTCGCCCTCGCTCAGCAGCGTCTGCCCTCGCAGCCCCGGCACAATTACCCCCTCCTTAAATCGCAAGATAACATATTTATCCGCTCAACAGCAGCTTTTGTCCTAAACGGCGCCCATATGGCGTGGATAACGGTGGGGAAGATTATTCCCTTTCGTCTCTTTCGAGCAGTGCTTCCAGGCGCTCAATCTCTTCCTCGATATCCAGTTTTCTTCTCGCGGGCAGCTTGCCCCGCTCCGTGATAAAGCCTTCCACGCCGTCATACCGGCTGAGCTTTTTTCTGCACAGCAGCCATATAATCAGGCCCGCTGTTAAAATCAGCAGAAGGGCAGAGAGCTCGATCCAATTACTTAAAGCCATATTTTTTATCCACCTCAATTTGCAGCTCGTCGCGCCGCTTTACGGCCTCCTGCCGCTTTTTGATATACGCGAAGCACAGGAAAAACGGAATCAAAAGAAACGCGAAGAAGCCCAGAGAGAGCGCGCTTGCCCCGACGAGCACGATGTCCAGAACGGGAATCTCGTCAGGTGGCTCCGGCGGCGCGGCGGTTGTCGCCGGCAGCGTGGGCAGCGCGGGGAGCGTCCGGGGCTCTTCCAGGCCGCAGCGGGTGCATATACGTATTTCCAGCCCCTGCGCGCCTTCTTCGGCAGGGATCCGCGTCTGCCATTCGCCGAAGGCGTGACTGCCAATCGCGGGAATGCTTTCTTCGTAGACATGCGCGGGATTGTTTTCGCAGATGAAGCTCTTCAGGCCCGGCGTCATGCAGGCGGGTTCCTCTGAAACAAATTCTTCATACGCGTGCCCGGTGGCGGGAATAGGCTCCGTGTATACGTCGCGGCAGCGGGAACAGCTGAACGTGCGAAGGCCCTCCTCCTCGCAGCCGGGCTCGGTCACGGTTTCCAGGTAATTGTGTCCGAGAGCTGGCAAGGAGCCTTGCTCGTCATGGATCTGGCCGCGGGTGCAGGTGCGCCGCCGCGTTCCCTGTTCTGTGCAGGTGGCGGGGCTGTCGGTGACCCATTCCCCCCAAAGGTGGCTGGTGGCGTACAGGATTTCCGTATACCGCTGCCCGCAGTTGCCGCAAAGATAGGAGATTTCGCCGTCCTCCATCGCCGTGGCCTCGACCCGCCGGAGCTCGGCGTACTGGTGCCGGCCCGCGGCGCAGTCCTCGTCGGGCGTGGCCCAAACAGCGGGCGCGGATAAATAAAACAGCAGAGCAAGAAGGAGGGCGGCTCGTAATATCCGGGGAATGCGCGCTTTATTCTTCATGTCGTTATTCTCCCGCATAATAGAGGCTGCGTTTGTCCAGAGCTTCTTTCACGGCGGCGTAATTTCTTCGGCTGACCGGAATGGACATGCCGTTGAAGAGGGTCGCTTCTTCATATGAGACATGATGCAGGGCGTCGATTGCCGCGATATAGGCGCGGTGAATGCGGATGAAGCCGCGGTTCTTTAAGCGCTCCTCCAGGTCGGAAAGGCTGGAGCGGAAACGGAATTTGCCGCCCGTATACCAGACCGTGACCATGTGGTCCGTGCCGGCCTCGAAAAAATGGATATCCCGCAGGTCGAGCTGCCGGTATTCGCCGCCGCAGCTGAGGATGATGTACTGGCGCTCCAGCCGCAGGGCGGCGTTCAGCGCCCGTTCAAACACCGCCAGAAACCGCGCCTGGCCTTTTTTGTTGACATAATTGTAGGCTCCCGCGTCGAATGCCTGATAGAACAAGCTCTCGTCGGCGGCCCAGCTGTGGTACAGGATAATCCCGTCATAGCCCAGGGAGCGAAGCCGTTCGGCCATCGCCTCGCCGCCGTTGCAGGGCTCGAGCACGAGAATGCTGACCCTGGAGGAAAAGGCGGGGTCCATCATCTCGAACAGAAGGGCCTTGCCGCTGTTGAAGGCCGAGAAAATAGCCCGCACCTGGTTTTTTTCGCAAATGGCCCGGCAAGCCGCCGTATACCGCTCCAGCTCAGCCGGGTTTGTGTCGTATATGACGATGCGCAGGACATCCAAGAGATCACTCCTTTAGCCGATGAAATAACGCGCTTTTTTAGATTGCGATTGCACTTTATTGCTATAATCGCAAAGCTTCAGCCGTTCGAAGGTTCCCGCCCATTCTACAGTGCCGGTACCGGCTTGTCAATTGCAGCGCGTGAAAAAGAATTCGTTTTAGTACATGAAATATTCCGTATCCCAAATTTTGAAAACAGCCCAATTTTTTAAGGGAAAATAAATCCGCGCGCCTGGTGATACCTGTGAGTTTTTTTGGGAATTCCTGTGAGAAAATATCAGAATAAATATGTGGGAAAGGCTTGCATTCGGCCTGGCATTTTGGTATAATGCCTGAAGCCAAACAAATTCAAAAAAAGCCAAAGGAGCACACAATGACCAAACAAGACTTTATCAGCCAGCTCGCGGAGCGGGAAGACGTCGACAAGAAGCAGGCCGCCGCATGGGTCGACGCGTTTCTCAAGGCGCTCAGCGAAGCCCTCGCCGCCGGCGAAAAAATTCAGTTCGTGGGCTTCGGGTCCTTTGAGGCCCGTGACCGCGCGGAGAAGAAGGTCCGCAACCCGCAGACCGGCGAGGAGCTGATCTCCCCCGCCACCCAGGTGCCGGTATTCAAGGCGGGCAAGGCGCTTAAAGACGCCGTGGCCAAGAAATAAACAGTGAGAAAGCCCAAAATCGACCGCCGCTTTCTGGGGCTCATATGGCCGCTCATTATTGAGCAGCTTTTGGCGGTCGCTATGGGCGCCGCCGATAATCTCATGGTCAGCCCGCTGGGGGAGTACGCCACCGCCGGCGTCAACATTGTTGACAACATCAACCAGCTACTGGTTGTCGGCCTTGCCGCGCTGTGCACCGGCGGCGCGGTGGCCGTCAGCCAGTATATCGGCCGGCAGGACCTGGAAAGCGCCAGAGCCTCCGCCAAACAGCTGGTCTACGCCGTCACCCTCCTGTCGCTGGGGATGACGGCTGTGGCGCTCCTTCTGCGCCGGCCCATCATCCGCTTGTTCTATGGCTCCATCGAGCCCGATGTGATGGGGGCCGCTCTGACCTACTTTCTGCTCACGGCCTGCTCTTACCCCGCTCTGGCGCTGTATAACGCCAACGCGGCCCTGCTGCGCGCCGCGAAGGATATGCGCAGCCCCATGCGTATCTCGCTAATGGTCAATATTCTGAACATAGGCGGCAACTGCCTGTTTATTTACCTGCTGAAGCTCGGCGTGGCGGGCGCGGCGCTTTCCACCCTGATTTGCCGCGTCGCGGCGGCGGCCGTTACCACGGCGCTTCTCCATCGGAGCCGCGGCGCCGTTTCTCTGGCCGGGCTGTTCCGCGTCCGCTTGATCCCCCCGATGATCAGGGACATTCTCGGGGTAGGCATCCCCAGCTTTTTTGAGAACTCCATGTTTTGGATCGGCAAGCTCCTGACCCAGCGGATTTTTCCGCTCTTCGGCACCGGGGCCATCGCGGCCAACGCCATCGCCGGCATGATCAACTCCCTGGCCTTCATGACAGGGAACGCCTACGGCATAGCCCTGCAGACCGAGGCCGGCCAGCTGATCGGCGCGGGCGATTACCCGGCGGCAAAAAAGAAAACGACGAAGATCATGATACGGGCGCACCGGACCATGCTCCTCGTCGCCGGGCTGACCGCGGTATTCGCCAGACCGCTGGTCGGCCTGTTCAGCCTGACGCCCGAGTCGCGGGCGATTGCCGTGCAAATCCTGCAAATTCACAGTATCTTTATGATTGCCGGCTGGCCCATGAGCTTCACTCTGCCCAACGCCCTGCGCGCCGCCGGGGACGGCAAATTCGTGATGGCAGCCGCCGCGCTTTCCATGTGGATCGTGCGTGTGGGCTGCGCCTACCTGTTCGCCCTTGGCCTTGGCCTGGGCCCCCTTGGCGTCTGGCTTGGCATGGGCTGCGATTTTATCGTCCGCGGCACAGCCTATTTTCTGCGGTGGCGCGGCGGGCGGTGGCGGACAAAGCAGGTCATCAGGGTCAAAACGCGGGAGAAAAAATTGCCCGGGGAGGAAATACCGGTTCAGGGATTGCAAAAAACGGATGTTTATGGTACACTATCAGAAACAGCCGCGAGAAATAAAGAAACCGGGGAGAACATATGGCTAAAATAAGCGCGGAAATCAAGGACCAGGTAAAGCAGGCGGTCAGCCATCCCGTTGATTGGTGGAAAGGCGCCGGGCTGCCCGAAGAAAAGCTCCGGCCCTGGGAAAACGGCATTCAGTTCTTTTCCGAGCTGCTCAGGGACCCGATGAATGGCTTCCAAAGCATGCAGGGGCGGCTTTTCACCGGCGTGGGAGGAAGCAAGGTCTCGCCGATTATGAAAAGCGTTTCGGATATCATAAAAACGGTTTGGGACGGGCTCAACGACCCGCCGATCGGCATGTATATGGACCGCAAGAATTTTGGCGAAAAGGTGTATCGCTGGATCATGCGCGTCAGCGCCACGCTTGTTCCGCTTTTGATTCTGGCCCAGTGCTTCGATTTGGGCTTAACGCCGCTGCAGCGCGCGATTCAATGGACCGTGATGGGCATTGTGATCGATGTATTCGAAACCGCCAATGGCATCAGCGACACCAAAATATGGGCGGGGATTACGCCGCATTCCGAACAGCGCGGCCAGCTGCAGCTGTGGCGGACCATGGGCGATAATTTCGGCAACCTGGTTTCCGGTATCCCGATGACGCTTATGGGCCTCACAAGAACGATGGGCTGGGATTTTTCAGATTATAAGATCATGATCTGGGGCGCGGCGATCTTCGCGCCGCTGACGATTTTAAGCCGCTGGCTGCCCTCGTTTGCCAAGCAGCGGATTGATTTCACCCAAAAGATCGCCGCCGGCGAAACGGAGGGAGAAGAGCCGCAGGAAGAAAAGCTGCAAGAAGAAAAGCCGCTGGAAGAAAAGCTTTCTTTGCGCGAGAGCTTTTCTATCGTCAAATACAACAGATGGTTTATGATGTGGCTGGTGATTGATTTTATCCGCCTGCTTTGCCCCAGCACAGACAGAATGTTCATCTACCAGTACCTGATACCCAGCAAGCGAATATTCGGCAAGGAAATCGACGGCCTGCTGGTGAAAAAAATCGGGGACATCGGCTTCAAGTGGCCGGCCCTTGCCCTGCTGCCCTTCGCGGCCAAGGCCGTTGAAAAATTCGGCGGCCCGGTAAACTTCATCCGGGGGCATATCATTGTCATTCTGGTGACGAAGCTCGCCTCCTTCTTTGTGGGCTACAATACCTGGCCGCGCCTGGTGTTTATGTGGATTTCGGAAATGTTCTGGGAGATTATGGGCAAGTGGTCCTCCGTGCCCCACACCATGATCCGTTTTGAGATGTTCGACTATGTGGAATGGAAAACCGGTTACCGCAGCGAGGGCATCACCCAGTCGGTGGACGGCCTGCTGAAAAAGCTGATCAAAGACAGCGCCGGCAACTTTATCGGCGGCGCCGTGACGCAGTGGACCGGCTGGCGGGGCTGGGAATATGACGAAACGCAGCAGCCGGAGCGCTTTTTGAAGACCATCTGGCCATTGCTGCATATCGGCCCCATTCTCGGCGAGGCTGTCGCGCTGGTCGCCCTGCTCTGGTTCAAATACCCCCATGATCCCAAGGAAGTGGAGGCGGATTTGATCGCGCGGCGGGCGATGGCGCAAAAGATAATGGACGAGGCTGAGTTATAGTTGGAAATTATAATTACAGATCAGAAATATAATCAAAATCTTATATAATTAAAATCCTTGAAAAAGGCCCGAAAAGGAGACAGCCATGAAATTTTTCAAACGCGTTGAAACGGCATTCCACACCCGGGTGGGCGCTTATGTTTTCTTTGCGCTGGCGGCCGCCGCCTTCGTATTTCTCTTTAGCGCAAAATGGGCCTATGGCTGGATCGCGGAGCTCTACCCCCTGGGCGGCGCGTTTGTGCCCACGCTCTTTTGCGTCATCTGCCTGTGCGGCGCCATTTCGCTGGTTTTTCTTCTCCTGGCGGAAAAAAGCAAGAGAAAGCCTCTGCGGGCCGTTCACACGGCGGCCTGCGTGCTGACAGGCCTTTTGCTTGCCTATACCTGCTTTCTCCTGTTTGGCCTGGACAAGGGCCTCGACCCGGAAAGCCTTAAAAACGGGGCCGAAAGCCTGCTGCCCAAGCTGCCGTATCTGGGTGCGGCGCTCGCCCTGCCGCTGCCCTTCGTCCTCTGGAAAAAAACGAAGCGGGCGGCGCTTGCCGCGCTTTGCCTTTTGCTTGCCATCTGTTTGGGAGGAGCGCTCATGCATTTTGTTCCATTGGTCAAAACCGAAAAAAGCCTCGCGAAAAACGCCTGGCACCGCAAGCCGCTGCCCGAAAACGCCGCCGAAATGATCGCCGTTCTGCCCTCGGCGCGGCAGCTCAGCCATGGGGAGGACACGGAGTTTTACGCCTTCTTCCATTTTGGAATCAACACCTTCACCGGCTCCGAATGGGGAACCGGCCAGGAGGACCCCATGCTGTTCGATCCCACGTCGCTGGATACCGACCAGTGGATTGAAAGCATTGCCGCGGCGGGGATGACGGGGGCCATCATCACCGCCAAGCACCATGACGGCTTTTGCCTTTGGCCCACGGAATACTCTGATTTTTCGGTGAAGAACAGCGCCTACCAGGAGGACGTTGTGGCGCGCTTCGCGGAATCCTGCCGGAAATACGGCGTCAAGTTCGGCTTCTATCTTTCCCCCTGGGATAGAAACGCGGCCACATATGGCCAGAGCGAGGCCTACAACGACTATTATGTCCAGCAGCTGACCGAGCTGCTGACCAATTACGGCGAGGTGTTCGAGGTCTGGTTCGACGGCGCCGTCGGCGAGGAATACAAGGGTATTCAGAGCTATGACTGGGACCGCTGGGTGGCGCTTGTCAGGGAGCTGCAGCCCAATGCCTGCACCGCCATCGCGCCGCCGGTACCCGATGTGGCCTGGGTGGGCAACGAGGACGGCCTGGCCAACGGCAATGTCAGCAGCGTAAGGTACCGGTCGGAGCAATGGATCTGGGCCAGGAGCGAATGCGATGTCTCCATCCGGCCCGGCTGGTTCTACCATGAACAGGAGGAGCCGAAATCTCTTGATGAGCTGATGCACATTTACTATAATTCCATCGGCATGAACTGCTCGCTGCTGCTGAATATTCCCCCCAACAAAGAAGGCCGGCTCGACCAAAAGGACGTTGACCGGCTGGCGGAATTCGGCAGAGCCATAGACGCGCTTTATGAGAACAAGCTCCCCGCCGAAATGACCGTTCTGCGCGAGGGAGATCAGATCTATGCCCTGGATTTCAAGCTGGAACCCGGACAAAAGGCAAAGCACATTGTTTTGTCGGAGGAGCTTGGCCAAGCCGGCGAGCGGATTACGAAATGGTCCGTTTACGCGAAAGCCGGCGCGCTTTATTTCAAGCTGGGCGGGGCGGAGTCCGCGGGCGGTAAGACGATCCTGCGGCTGAATCCATGGGTAAAAGCGGATTCCTACCGGATTTTGATTGAGGAGGCCAGAGGCAATCCGGCCCTGCGCGACATTTCCTTCTATGGATGACTAAAATGAAAAAAACGGCGGCGCGTATCAACGCGGCGCCGTTTTTGTTTTTTTATATTGGCCGTTGCCCTACAGCCAGCTCTCTATCACCGACGGGTTTTTGAAAATCTCGTCCAGGCAGGCGATGAAGGGCATGCAATCGCCGAAATCCATGGCGCGGTGGTCCACCGCCAGGGTGATGGGCAGGAACTGCCGCGGGGCGAGCTCCTTCGTGCCGTCGGCGCGGGTAACCACGCCGGGCTTTTCGCAGATGCAGGAAATGCAGATGGCGCACACCTGGGGCGGGATGATCTCCAGCAGGCAGGCGGCGAGGTAGTTCCCGCCGCGGTAAACAGAGCCGACGTTGGAAACCACGATGGTGCCCTGCTCAATGTCCGTGCGCGTGATGCGGTCATTCTTCGGGATTTTAAAGTATTCCTTCCGGGCCTCGCCCTTGAGCTTGTGGATGGGCCCGCAGCCGACTTTCGCGCCGATCAGGCGGCAAAGGGCCTTGACCACGCGGCCGCTCTTGAGCTTTTGCATCGTGTCATGGAAGCCCACCTCATACATGGCGTCGTCCATGTTGGTGTTGGCCATCTTGCGGCGCATGTCGTTGATGTAATCCTGCATCTCGCGCAGGCCCATGCGCTCGCAGTTGTGTACGTTGATCGTGATGGGCGTGCCGTCCGGCATGATGGTGGGCATGGATATATTGACATCCTCGAACCGCTCAATCACGCCGTTGATGAAACGCCGGTTGAACTTGATCCAGGAATTCATGGCCGGGCAGGCGGTGAGCCCCTGCGCGATGACATAGAGCATCACGGTGTTGAGGCTGATGCCCTGCCACTCCGGCCGCTGCCGCAGCTTCTTGAATTCCGCGAGCAGCTCGGTGGCGTCCGGCTCGTAGAGGCCGGAGGAGTGGGGGATATTGTCCCAGCTTTCGACGGTCATGTTGGCTACGATCTTGCGCTGTATCCCAAATTTTTCGCTGCTGACAACCTCGAAGCCCGGGCGGCCCTTGTATTCCTTCGGTGATTTGCGTTTTTGTTCTGACATGACGTTTCCCCCTATTTTAATGACATAAAGCATACCCGCCTAGTATTCCACGTTTCCCAAAATAAGTATAGTACTTATTATAGTTTTGCGCAAATAAAGGAAGCGGGGCGCCCCGGTAAGAGCGCCCCGCTTCTTTTATGCTCGCTTAGATCAGGCCGTCAATCTGCTCGGCCAGTGTTTCCTCCGCCATTTCGCGCAGCTTGTATTTGAGAACCTTGCCCGAAACATTCATGGGAAAGCTGTCGCAGAAGCCGATGTAGCGCGGCACCTTGTGGCGGGCCATAATCTCCAGGGCGAATTCCCGGAGCTCTGCTTCCGTAAGGCTCGGGTCTTTTCGGATGACCCAGGCGAAGGCCTCCTCGCCCATGGCGGGGTCCGGCACGCCGACCACCTGCACGTCGGCCACCTTCGGATGCTGGTGGAGAAACTCCTCCATTTCGCGCGGGAAAATATTCTCGCCGCCGCGGATGATCATATCTTTGATGCGCCCGGTGATTTTATAGTTGCCGTGCTCGTCGCGCTGGGCGATGTCGCCGGTATGCAGCCAGCCGTTTTTGTCGATGGCGGCGGCGGTGGCGTCGGGGGCCTTGTAGTAGCCCTGCATCACATTAAAGCCGCGGAGAACCATCTCTCCATCGGTGTTGTCGGGCAGGTCCTCGCCGGTTTCGGGGCTGACGATCTTTACCTCTACGCCTGTTACAACCGGTCCCACCGTCGTGGCGAGCTCCTCGAAGCTGCAGTCGCGCTGCATCAGCGTGGCCAGGGAGCCGCACTCTGTCTGGCCGAAGCCGCCCACCAGCTCGGGAATGCCGACGCGGGCCTTGAGCTGCTCCAGCACCGGCGTGGGACAGGCCGCGCCGCCAACGCCGCCGGTGCGCAGGGTGCTGAAATCCGTTTTTTCGCAGTCCGGGTGCAACATGATGGCGTGGTACATGGTCGGCACGGCTGAAAACACCGTGATCCTGTGTGTCCCAATGGCTTCCAGCACCTTGGTCGGAGAAAAAGACATGGGATACATGGTGCTGCCGTGGGTAACCGAGCCCAGCATGGAGATCACGATGCCGAAGCAGTGGAACAGCGGCAGCACGATCAAAACCTTGTCGCCGGTGGACTGGTCAAAAACGTCGCCGGCAATCTTGGCGGTGTTGATGATATTGTAGTGGCTCAGCATCACGCCCTTGGGGAAGCCCGTGGTGCCGGAGGTATACTGTATGTTGCAGATATCGTTTACGCTCAGGGCGGCCGCGCGCTCCGCGAGGGTCTCGGGGGAGATCTCCGCCGCGCGGGCAAGCATGTCATTCCAGCGCACGGCGCCGGGAAGCTCAAAGCCGATCGTAATCACGCCGCGCAGCTCGGGCAGCAGCGCGCAGCACAGGTCTTCGCCGGGCTTGCGCTCCGCCAGCTCGGGGCAGATTTCCTGAATGACCTGGCCATAGTTGATATCCCGGAAGCTTTCGACCATGATCAGGGTTTTCGCGTCCGAGTGCTTGAGCAGGTACTCCACCTCCTGCCGCTTGTAGCCGGTATTCACGGTCACCAGCACCGCGCCAATGGAGGTGCAGGCCCAGAAGGCGAGGACGTATTCCGCCACGTTGGTGGCCCATATCGCCACATGGTCGCCGGGCTGAACGCCCATGGCGATCAAGGCGCGCGCGGCCTTGTCGCTGTCTGCCTTGAGCGCGGCGTAGGTCCAGGAGGCGTCGTCGGTATACAGCGCCAGCTGATCGGGGAAGGTATCCGCCACGGTTTCCAGCACCTGCGGCATCGTCAGCGGAATAAGCTCAAATTTCGGCCAAATCGTCTGTCCCTGGCTGCGGTCGTCGCTGTAGAGAATGGATTCTTTCATGCTTTGTCCCCTTTTTATCCAAGTTCTGTTACAATAATTGTAACAGTTTGATGTAGTATAGCAATATTCGCAAAAAAAGTCAAGTCATTTTGCAAAACGCCGAAAAAAATTCTGCGCTTTTGCGAATAAAATAGTACAGATCATAGATAATCTATGATCTGTACTATTTGCTTCCCGGATTTCATGGTCTCAGCCGTAAAGGCTAGCTCAGAAAGAGCCGGCTATACAGCCCCACAAAGAAGTCCGCCACGCGCAGGCCGAAGCCCGTCACGGCGTCATAGACGGAATACAGCGCGCCATAGGTCCTGGCTCCGATATCCGTCACCGAGGCGAAGATCTCAAGCTCCTGCACCCGGGCAAGGTTGTCCTCGCCGGGGTTGGAGATCAGCAGCCGGACATAGCGGGCGCTTTGGCCCCTTAGACCGCGGTAGACGATGCCCGCGCGGTTGCCGCTGACGTTATCGGCTGTCCTCCAGCGGAGGCCGTCGGTGCTGTACTGGAGCTTCCAGGCCTTGGTGTTGAGCGCGGCGGGGAGGTAGTTGGTCTCCGCGTTTTTCAGCACGTAGCGGTCCAGCTTCATGACCCTGCCCAAATCGACGGTGAGCATGCCCGCGCCCTCGTTGGCGGCCTGCCAGCCGGTGGAAATCGTGCCGTCAAAGGCCTTCGCGGCCTCATGGCCCGGCGCGGCGTCCAGGGCCGCGGCTTCCTTTCGCAGAGAGGCCAAGTAGGGCTTTCCGTAGGCCTCGTTGAGCAGCTGCATAAGGTGGTCGGGCCGCACAAACACGAACCTGCCGGGATATTTCGCTTCGGTTTCCTCCACCAGCCGGGCAAAATCGCTCACGGTGGTTTCCCAGGCGGATGCCTGCCCCACATAGAACTGCGGGCGGCTGCTGTCTGTTGTTTCCACAATTTCCTCAAAGCGGGTCGTCATATTGGCGATGCCCGGGTCATAGCTCATGGCGTTGCCGCCGAAGGCGCCGACCCCCAGCCAGACATAGGGCACGTTTGTATTCGTGAAGCGGATGCGCGGGCCATAGGGGATGTTCGTTTGAGGATTGGTGAAATTCTGAATGGTCATGCCCTGCAGGGCGGGGAATTTGGCGCTGAACCAGTTGGCGCGCTGCTTTGACAGGCTCACCCACATGGTGATGAAGTCAAAGCCGCTGCGCTCGAAATAATCATTGGAGATGGCGGCGTATTTTTCGGCGAAGGCGCGGTTGGGCCAGTGCTCCACGTGGGTGTAGCCCGCGCCGGAGGGGCCGCAGACGAACACGTCGTTTTCCGTGGCGCCGCTGTAGTACCAGTTGAGCAGCTGTGGGCCGGCGTCGAGCAGCATGGGCGAAAAGGTGTAGCCGATGGGCACCTCGCCCCGGCGGGGATCGTCCCAAACGCGGTCGCCCTTGAAAAAGCCCTGGCAGTATTGGATATTATCGCCGTCGCTGAGCAGCAGCGCGACATAGATTTTGCCGTTTTCCAGCGCCGGCTTTTCGGGGACGGCGGGAATCGTGATTTCATGGGACATACCGGAGTAGACCGTCATGTTGCGGTAAAAATCCGAGGGAATGGTGGAAACGCCGTAGCTGCTGGCAAAGGCGATGCCCTGCCCCTCGTCCGGCCACCAGCCGGTATAAAAGGTGTTGATCGGCGAGCTGTCGTCAAAAAAGAGCTTCATTACCTCGCGTTCTTCGGGAACGCCCGGGTCAAGCCACATAATGGCGGCCTTCACGGCGGTGGCGAAATCCCGCATTTGGGGATGCCCGTCGGGCACCAGGCCGCTGATCGTGCGGCGGCCGCACTGATCCCAGTAATTCGCGTGCATCCAGCGGTAGGCGCTGAGCTTGTCTGTAATCGCCGCGACCTCGCGCAGGTCCACGAGCACAGGCAGCTCAAAGGGCGAAGCGCTGAAGGTCTCCGCCAGGGCGGGGGAGACGGCGATGCCGCCCCGGATGCCCGCGATGGTGTTGGCCACATTGGCGGTATCCCGGATGTCCGGATTGTAGATCACCAGACCGCTGAGCTCGTCACGGTACTTCAGCGCGGCGTCCTTCCAGTCGGGCAGGAATTCCACCGTCAGGCCCAGGTCGCTGACCCAGCTTTCGTTCTCGAATTCGCTGTAAAGGCGCGTTCCCCTGCGGTTGACGACGCCCTGAATGCACTGCGCCGCCAATTGCGCGTCAAAAGGAAGATTCCGGATGTCCATGCCGTCCAGAACGGCGGCGGGCGCGCCGAAGTGGGGCAGGGCCTGTCCGGCGGGCCAGGTGTAATTCTCGCCGGCGCCGGGGGTGGGGCCCGCCGCGAGGGCGGAGCCGGGAACCAGGGCCAAAAGAAGCAGCGCGAGGGCCAGGCATGTGATCTTTTTCCTCATGTCGTCATTCCTCTCTTTATAAAGCCATTATTTCTATTTCATTTTATCGCAGATGGCCTTTGTTGTTATTCATTTTATCGCAGATGGCCTTTGTTGTCAAGCTTGGCTTTGGGGCGTCACAAACAAATCCGCGTGCCTGAGGGCGTATTCCCTGGCCTGGGCATAGAGGGCTTCGCCCTGCTCCTCCAAAACGGCGCGGAAGGCGGACTCCCATTTTACGAGATCCTCCTTGAGGAGGGAGCGTGTCTCGTTTTCCTCGTCAAAGGCCTCATAGGCCAGGCGGAACAGCGCGGCGAACTCGCCGCCGACCAGGGCCTCCACGGCCTCCAGGGCCACGGGGGTCAGCGGCTTGCCGTTGGCGCGGAAAAAGTGCTCCAGGCCCTTGCGGCAGTCCTGCGCCACGTAGCCCAGGGCGTAGAGCCAGCGCTTGGGCTGCGGCAAAGCGGCAAAAGCCTCATTGAGACCGCTCTCTTTTTCCAGAGCCATTTGGATATGGCAGCAAAGCCCCTCCACCAATTGTTCCGGCGGGGTGTCGGCGAGCTGCCGCTGTGTCGGCGAGGCGAAATCCGCCCGCAGCTTGTTTTCGTATTCCAGCCGCGCGATGAGCGCCTGACGCTCCCGGTTTCGCCGGCCGGAGGTCTTAACGGCCTTATACCACAGGAAAACACAGCCGGCGAGAACCACAAAAAACGCGGCCACCAGCCAGGGATAGGTCTTAATGGATTCGATCATTCCTGGTCTCCGTTCTTGTATTGTATGTGCTAAAATTTTGAACCCTATTGAAATTCGAATTTTTGAACCCTGTATTGAAATTCGAATTCTTGAACCCTGTATTAAAATTCGAATTTTTGAACCTCTACCTGTTTATCGCGTCATAAATTTCATTTTTGGGCCGTCCGCTCTCTTTGGCGGTGCGCCTGGCGGCCTCGCTTTTTTTCATGCCCCGCTCCAGAAAGGCGTGTGCCAGCGAAAGGGCCTCCTCCAGTGACAGCTGTTTGGGCTCCTTCGGCGGCGCGCCCTGTAGCACCAGCACGATTTCTCCCTTGAGAGAGCCGTCGGCGTATTGTTGTGCGGCCTCCCCGCATGTTGTTTTTATCACCTGCTCGTGGATTTTCGTCAGCTCCCTGACAATGGCCAGAGGCCGGTCGCCGAAGGTAAGCGAAAGATCCTGAAGGGTGCGCGGGAGCTTGTGGGGGGCTTCATAAAACAGCATGGTGCGCTGCTCGTCCCGCAAAGACAACAAATGCTCCCCGCGGCCGCGCTTGTTCACGCTGAGAAAGCCCTCGAAGCAGAAGCGCCCGGAGGGCATGCCCGACAGGGCGAGGGCCGTGGCAAAGGCCGTGGGGCCGGGGATGGCCTCCGCCGGGATGCCCTGCTCCTGGCAGGCGCGCACGAGCTCCTCGCCGGGGTCGGAGATGGCGGGCATGCCCGCGTCCGTAACCAGGGCGCAGTGCTCCCCCGCCAGGATTCTGCTCAGGATAAGCTCCTCCCGCTCCCGCCGGTTGTGCTCATGGTAGCTGAGCATGCTTTTTTTGATGCCCAAATGGTTGAGCAGCTTCGCGGTGACGCGGGTATCCTCCGCGGCGATGAAATCGCAGGCCGCCAGGCAGGCCGCGCCCCGGGGGGACAAGTCGCCCAGATTGCCGATGGGGGTTCCGACAACAGACAGCTTTCCGGAATTCTCAATTCTCAATTCTCAATTCTCAATTCTCAATTCTCAATTCTATATGTTCGCAGGGATCGTTCGCATGGGTCGTTCGCACGGTCGAATTATTTCAGCTCCACAATCGTTACGCCGGTCTCACCCTCGCCGTAGACGCCCAATCGGAATGTCTTCACGAAGGTGCAGCCCTTCAAATGCTTCTGCACCGCGGCCCGCAGCGCGCCCGTCCCCTTGCCGTGAACGATGGTGAATTCGTGCAGCCCGGTGCGCAGCGCGCCGTCCAGAAAGCGGTCGAGCTCCAGCAGGCACTCGTCCACCATCAGCCCGCGCAGATCAAGCCTTGTGTCCGCGGCCATGTTCATCCGGGAGGCGGGCTCCTCCTTTACCTTTCGGGGGCGCAGATGGTGCGGAATGTTGTTTTCGCCGTTGTTTTTTGTGACCAGCCGCAGCTTATCCAGTGCCGCGCGGGTTTTCAGCGCGCCCGCCTGCAGCGCGACGATGCCTTTCGCGTCGGGCAGGGCCAGCACTGTGGCCTCCACGCCCAGGCCGGCGACCCGCACTGTGTCGCCCAGCTCCAGCGGGCGCGGCAGCACGTAGTCCTCCTCCGGCTCGGGCGCTTCCTCCGGCGCCGGATTCGCGGCCTCGTTGACGCTGTCCATGCCCTTTTTCACGGCGGCGCGCGCGCGGCGGGCCAGGGCGGCGATATCGTTTTCGCTGTCCTTTTCTTTTTTCAGCTTTTCCAGCTCGGCCAGCAGGGCATAGGCCTCCCGGCGGGTCTGCTCAATGATTTGCTTTGCCTGCCGCCGGGCCTCCTCAATGGCCTTTTCCTGCTGTGTCAAGGCCTCTTCTTTTACACGCGCGGCCTGCGCGAGGGCCTCCCGGGCCTCAAGGCGAAGCGCTTCGGCCTCCTCCCGGGCGCGGTCGGCCAGGTTCTGCCGCTCCTCCAGCTGCCGGATCACGTCCTCGAAGCGCCAGTCCTCCCCGCTGACGAGGCGCTGGGCGCGGTCCACTACGGCGGCGGGCATGCCCAGGCGCTCCGAAATGGCGAAGGCGTTGGAGCGCCCCGGCACGCCGGTGAGCAGCCGGTAGGTGGGCCGCAGGGTCTCCACGTCAAACTCGCAGCAGGCGTTTTCCACCCGCTCTGTCTTGAGGGCGTAGGCCTTGAGCTCCGCGTAGTGCGTCGTCGCCGCCAGCTTCGCGTTTTTTGCGCGCAGGGCCTCTATAATAGAAGCCGCCAAAGCAGCGCCCTCCACAGGATCGGTGCCCGCGCCCAGCTCGTCGATGAGCACCAGGGAGCGGTCGTCCGCGCTTTGCAGGATATCAATAATATTCGTCATGTGCGACGAAAAAGTGGAAAGGGACTGCTCGATGGACTGCTCGTCGCCGATATCCGCCAGCACCTGCCGGAAGACGGAGACGCGGCTGGGCTCGGATACCGGGAGCATCAGCCCGCACATGGCCATGAGCGTGAGCAGGCCGATGGTCTTGAGAGTCACGGTTTTGCCGCCGGTGTTGGGCCCGGTAATCACGAGCGTGTCAAAGCCCTCGCCCAGGGAGACGTCAATCGGCACAGCCTTCGATTTCGCGATGAGCGGATGACGTGCCCGCAGCAGGTTAATCTCCCCGCCGTCGCCCAGCTCGGGCAGGCTGGCCTTCATATCGTAGGCCAAATGCGCTTTGGCAAAGATCAGGTTGAGCTCCGCCGCGCACTCGTAGCCGGCCTGGATGCTCTCGTAAAAGCTCCCCGCCAGCGCCGAAAGCTCCAGGACGATGCGGTCGATCTCCTCCCGCTCCTTGCCCTCGAGCACCTTGATTTCGTTGTTGGCCTCCACCACGGCCATGGGCTCCACAAACACCGTGGCCCCGCTGGCAGAGGAGTCGTGCACCAGGCCTGGGATTTCGGCGCGGTATTCGGCCTTTACGGGCACCACGAAGCGCCCGCCCCGCATGGTGACGATGCTTTCCTGCAAAACCTTCGCGTAGCGCGGGGAGCGCGTGAGCTGCTCCAGCTTGCCGCGGACGCTGGACTCCTGCTGCCGGATTTTGCGGCGGATATCCGCCAGCGCAGGGGAGGCGTGGTCGGCCACGCGGTCCTCGGAAAGAACCGCGTTCCCGATGGCGTCCTCCAGGTATTTGTTGACCGCGATTCCGCCGAAGAGACTGTCCAAAGCGGTCTCTACGCCGGAATTGCTTTCCCGCCAGGCGGCGATGCCCCGCATCACGCGCAGAACCTGGGCCACGTCCAGAAGCTCCCGCAGGCTGAGCATTCCCCCCGCCTGGGCGCGGCGCAGCGTGTTGGCGAGGTTTTTGAGGCCGCCGAAGGAGGGCCCCCCAAAGCGGGCCAGGAGCATATGGGCGTCGTGGGTTTGGCGCAGCGCGGCCCTGGCCAGGTCCAGGTTCGGCTCGGGCTCCAGCGCGAGGGCCAGCTCCCGGGCGTCCGGGCAGGCGCAGCGCTCGGCCAGCAGGGCGAGAATTTTATCCAGCTCCAGGGTGCGATAATGCTTTTGCATGGCGTGTGTCTCCATATTGAGAAATGATAAGACGCAAGACTATCTATATAGTAGCATATCGCCGGGCTTTTGTAAAGCGTTTGAATTTTTTGCGGCAATTTGGCCACAGCGAAAAAAATGCTTGACAAATCCGCCGAACTGCTGTACAATACTCGGCAACAACCTTGGAGGCTCTATCATGAACGACCGCAGCCGCGTTTTTAACAGCCTGATCAGCGAAGCGAAGATGATTATCGCTTCGTTTATTGGTCTGTTTATTATTTTTACGCGGCCGATTGTTCCATGGAGCGTGCGGGAGTTGTAACAAACCGCAAAGTACGCGCCCGGAGCAGTCGGCAACGATTGCGCCGGGCGTTTTCTTTGTGAATTTAATCAGGAGGAACCAAAGATGAAAGAAGCAACCCAAGCGCGCGCGGAAAGCGCGAACACAGCCCAGGCCCCATCCCCGGCGGCGGCCCCGTCCCTGACCCCGAAGGAATGGTCCAACCCCACCCCGGCAGGCCTCGTGGCGCTGGCGGTGGCATGCGCCTGCTTTTTCGCCCTGCTCAATGGCTTCGTCGAAAAGTCGGCCATGCCCCTCATCGGCTGCTGGCTCCTCGGCGGCTTCGCGGTTCAAATCGTGGTCGCCCTGCTCGACCTGAAGGGCGGCAACTATGCCGGGGGGAACACCTTCCTCTTCTTCAGCGCCTTCTTCATGCTGGTGGGCGGCCTGGAGATGCTGCTCAAGTACAACGCCCTGGCCTCCGGCGCGCCGCTGGACACCCGCGTCGACGGCTTCGCCTGGCTGATCCTCACGGTGGTGGTGCTCCTCTGGACGCCCGCGTTCCTCAAGAGCTTCAGCCTGCTTTCGCTGATCGTGCTGGCCCTGGATGTGGCGCTGCCCTTCATCACGCTGCTGGATCTGCAGGTGCTGCCGGCCAGCTTCGCGCCCGTGCCGGCCTACGCGCTTCTGACGGCCGCGGCCATCGCCGTGTACTACAGCGCGGCGCTGGTGGTGAACACAACCTTTGGCAGAAAAGTATACCCGATCATCGGCGGGAAGAAGTAATTTAAATTCGCAATTCAATGCGCAATTCAATTCCAATTTGCAATTTGCAATTATTTGATTTCGTGAATGACATAGCGTTCGCCTGCCTGTGTCTCAAAGCGCAGCAGGCCGCCGCTGTATTCGCTGTCCGCCGCTTCGCCCGCGCTTGTCTGAACACTGCCATTGAGCTTTAAAACGCATTCGCCGCCCGCTTTCGAGAGAATCTCAAGGGCTGTGATATCGCCCCGCTCCCAGGCGAGGTCCACGACGAAGCCCCCCCGCGCGCACAAGCCTTTCACGGAGCCGCTCCGGCTCCAGGCGGGGGGCAGGGCGGGCAGCGGGGCGAGATAGCCCGCGTGGCTTTGCAGCAGCATTTCGGCGATGCCGGCGGCTGCCCCGAAATTGCCGTCGATCTGAAAGGGCGGATGGGTGTCCCACAGGTTGGAAAGCGTGCTTTCCCGCAGAAGGCCCTCCAGCATCGCGTAGCTGCGCGCGCCGTCCTGCAGCCGTGCCCAGGCGCAGATTTTCTGGGCCTTTGACCAGCCGGTGCCCTTGTCGCCCCGGTCCTTGAGGGACCTCCTTGCCGCGCGCATGTATTCCGGCGTGTTTTCGGTGATCTGGCTGCCGGGATACAGCCCCAGCAGGTGGGACATGTGCCGGTGATGCTTTTCAATGGACAGCTCCGATTGGATTTTGGCCCAGCTGTCCTCCTCGTACCACTCCTTGATCTGGCCCCATTTGCCGATTTGCAGGGGCTCCAGCCGTGGCAGCTGCTCCTTGATGAGCGCGAGAAGCGCCGCGTTGACGCGGCCGCCGTATCCGTTTTCGCTCAGGGCCCGCGCCGCCTCGATGGTGTTGACGTAGAGCTGGCGGATGAGCTCCTGCTCGTAGGTGTTGCCCGCCGTGAGCGGCCCGTGCTCGGGGGAAAAGCTGGGGGAGGACACCAGGCGGCCGCTCGCCTCGTCATGGATGAGCAGCTGGCTCCACAGCAGAGCCGCCTCCTCCATGGCGGGGTAGATTTCATCCGCCAGCAGGGCGGCGTCCCGCCCAAAGGCGAAGGCGTCATAGGTGTTCTGCGTCAGCCAGGCCCCCGCCGCCGGAGACCAGCCCCAGTGCCAGAAGCTCCCCGGGCCGGTGTTGCCCAGAGGGTTGTTCTGCGTATGGGCCATCCAGCCGGTGGGCTTCGAGACGTCCGGCGTGCCGTCCTCCAGAAGCGCGCCGATGCCGGCGTAATACCGTGCGGTGACGCGGCCCGGCTCCCGCAGGCTGTCGGCGTACGCCAGCAGCGGCGCGGCGGTTTCGGCCAGATTGGTGGTGAACGCGGGCCAGTAGTTCATCTGCAGGTTAACGTTGAGGTGATAATCGCTCTGCCAGGGCGGGGAATTGCTGTCGTTCCAAACGCCCTGCAGGTTCGCGGGCAGCGAGCCTTCCCGGGAGGACGCGATGAGCAGATAGCGGCCATATTGAAAGTACAGCGCCTCCAGCGCGGCGCGTTCACCGGCGGATGCTCTGTGCCCTTTGAGCGTCTTATTCTGATAGCTTTCCAGCAGCTCATCCGTGGGAACGGAGGGCGTTTCCTGCCCGATGTCGAGCCTCACCCGATGAAAGAGCTCCTGATAATCCGCGATATGCTCCGCCAGCACAGCCGCGTAGCCCTTGGACACGGCGGCGCTGACGGTATCCTGTGCCAGGGTCAGGGGATCGCTCCCGCCGCGATAGACGGGGTAGTCGTTGGCGTAATCCGTGGCGGCGCTGAGGTAGATGGTCACGGCGTCGGCATTTTCAATTATGAGCTCCCCCTCGCCCGCGAGAACCGTTCCGCCCTCGGCGCTGACCCGCAGCACGGCGGCGTAACGCAGCCCGTTGGCGTTCGGGCCGGGGGAGCCGTCCTCGCGCAAATCCATCACCGTGCCGCTCATGACGAGGCTGTCGCCCCCGGCGGTGATCTCGCCGCCCTGGGCGGAGGCCATGCTGACAAGAAAGCGCAGCGCGCCCGCCTTGCCGGCTTCCAGCCGCGCCACGAGCACGTTGTCCGGATAGCTGGTGAAATAGCTCCTCCGGTACGCGATTTCATCCGCCTCAAATGACACGGATGAAATGGCCGTTTCGAGATCCAGGTCCCTGATATAATCTGTAATTTCGCCCGGCGCGGCGAAGTCAAAGTATATGTCGCCGAAGCTTTGAAAGGCGCCCAGGCCGATTTCGTCTCCCTCCAGCCGTTCCATGGCCCTGGCGGCCTCCTCGTGCTTTCCTTCGGCCAGCAGCCGCTGGATCAGCGGACGGGCCTCATGCGCGGTGGAATCCGGGTTGCCGCCGGTGCTGCCCTCGATATTCAGGCCGCCGGACCACAGGGTTTTTTCGTTGAACTGCAGGCGCTCACGCGCCGGGCCGCCGAAGATTTTCGCGCCCAGATGT
>Ga0099364_10003702_pt1 | contig 23567 bp, 23 predicted proteins | sample TergutTh196P3_FD_73070 | JGI IMG/M metagenome (GOLD analysis project Ga0099364, IMG submission 73070) | Microcerotermes parvus P3 segment gut microbial communities from Pointe-Noire, Republic of the Congo - Th196 P3 | ecosystem: Host-associated > Arthropoda: Insects > Digestive system > Gut ...
GGAAACCCTGTCCGCTTCCGGTTCATGTTGATGATGAAGGCACTGTCGCAGAAGATGCAATGCTTATAGAAAACGGTATTCTTAAAAACTTTATGCATTCAAGGGAAACGGCCCAGCATTTTGGCGTAAAACCCCAGGGCAATGCCAGGGCATTTGCTTTTTCCGATGAACCTTTGATCCGTATGCGCAATACAGCCATACTGCCCGGCAAAAGCAGGCTTGAAGAGATGATCGCAAGTCTTGATGACGGCTATTATCTTGTCAAGACCGGCAATGGCCAGGCTGACACAACAGGGGAGTTCATGTTTTCCGTTGCCTTGGGCTACGAGATCAAGAATGGCAAACTTGGCAAGGCAATCCGGGAAACCACGATTTCCGGAGTTGCTTTTGAAATGTTAAAAACCGTTGACATGCTTTCCGATGATATGTACTGGGACAGCGGCGGCTTTTGCGGAAAAAAACAATTAATGACTGTGGGCATGGGCGGGCCTGCAATCCGCTGTGATATAAATATAGGAGGCAGATGATGACGCTTAACGAAGTTGCCGCTTATGCCCTGGAAGCGCTTGTAAAAGCCGGTGCGGACAAGGCTGCCTGCCGGGTAAGCCGGGGACGCAAAGACGAGTTTAATGTGGAATCCAACAAGTTTTCTTTGATGCGCACGCTCTTTGATAATCAGCTTTCACTAAAGGCGATCAAGGAAGGCCGCAAGGGCGTTATGATGGTCAACAAACTTGACAGGGATTCGATTGACGAGGCTGTGGCAGGCTGCATGGCCCTTACTTCCTCTGCCCTTGCGGATGAAGCTGAAGACATTGCGGAAAAAATTGAAAACAAGAGTTTTGATCAAAGCATGGGCGGCGCGGATATGGACAGGCTTTTTTCAAGAACAAAGGATTTTCTGGAACAGGTAAAAGACGAATTTCCAAAAATCATACTGGAATCCGTGACATCGGACTTTAACAGCGCAAAATCAATTTATGTGAATTCCAATGGTGTGGAGTTTATTACAGATACCGAATACTACCAGATGGGAACAATGTTTTCCGCAAAGGACGGAGAAAAATCTTCTTCGTTTAACGACTTTGGCGCAAGATTTTCGTCCCTTGACCTTCCTTTTCTTGATATAGAAATGCAGCGCACACTGTTTTCTGATTCCGTAAAATCTCTTGATGCCCGCATGATAGACGGAAAATTTGTTGGAAAAATTATTGTATCCCCGGTCTGTCTTGATATGATATGGGGTACTCTTATTGACTGTTTTCTTTCTGACAGATTCATGATAGAAGGAACAAGCAGGTGGAAAGACAGCCTTGGAACCAAAGTCGCGGATTCAAAATTGACCTTGCGGACTTCCCCTCTTAACCCTGGCTTTATCGCGGCTGAACGTTTTACTCAAGACGGTTATGAAAGCAAAAATTCAGATATTATTCTTGACGGGGTGCTAAAGTCCTTTGCGCTTTCGCTTTACGGCTCACGCAAGACAGGCAAACCAAGAGCAGCCAATCTGGCTTTTGGGAATATCGAAGTACAAGCCGGAGACACTCCGCTTGAAGAAATGATCAAAGGCATTGATCGCGGCATTTTGCTTAACCGTTTTTCCGGAGGTTCCCCGGGACCCGGCGGAGACATATCCGGTGTTGCAAAAAACAGCTTTTTGATTGAAAACGGCGCAGTAACAGATGCGCTTAAAGAGACAATGGTCTCTTTTAATATTGTTGATGCTCTGCAGAACATAACAGCGATATCCAAAGAGCGCATCTTAAATGGAATAAATATTCTGCCCTGGTGCTGTTTTGACGGCATTACAATATCCGGACAATAAAGCAGTTGTATTGCTGCTCGAGATTGTGCCATTGACATTTTTATAAATATAGTTATCTTTATATAAAAGACTGGAGGGAATAACCATGGCTTTTAGTTTGAACAGTTACCCGGTTGTGTACAGGGCAAAATATGAAAAATCTGCATGGAAAGGCGAATACTTATCAAAGCCTCATAAAAAATTTGAAGACGAGTCCAAAATGTCCCAGGAAGAACGGGATTCCCTTACAGAATCACGTAATTATTACCCGGATATTCCTCTTGTAAATTATACAACCCAATACGGTCTTGGCTGCTTTGAAGGAATGAAGGCGCTCCCGCAAAAAGACGGGGGGCTTGCAATTTTCCGGCCGGAAAGAAATGCAGAGCGTTTTTACAAATCCATGGAAGGCCTGTACATGCCCCCGTTTCCAAAAGATGAATTTATCAAAGCCTGCGTGGAAGTTGTTAAACGCAATAACGAACTTGGATTCTGTCCCAAATATGATGCTGAATGGGAAAAGGACTCCTTTTTGAACGCGCCCTCGGTCTATTTGCGGCCTTTTACCTATGCTGAAGGAGGAATCGGCGTAAATATAAGCCTTGAACCCTGGGTTTTTATCATCGCTTCAACTGTAAGCGCCTATTTTTCAAGCGGCAATTCCGACGCAGTAACCACAGACCGCGTTCGTGCAACGCCCAATGGTACGGGCTGGATCAAGGCCGCGGCAAATTATACAATCGCAGCCCTGGCAAAACACGAAGCAATCAAAGCCGGATACATGGAATGTATTTTTCTTGACGCGAAAAAAAATACTTTTATAGAAGAAGGTTCATCCTGTAATATTTTCTTTTATCTTAAATCCGGCGAACTTGTAACGCCGGAACTGGGAGATACAATACTGCCAGGCATTACCCGTTCAAGCATTATTGAACTTTCGCGTGATTTTAATGTAAAAGTTTCCGAGCGCCCCATTTCAATTGACGAAGCCCTTGATGAGACAAAAGAATGTTTTATATGCGGCACTGCTGTTGGCGCTCTTTCCATAACCAGCCTTACCCATAAGGGGAAGAAGGTTGTTTTTAACGAAGGCAAGGCCGGCGAACTTGCAGGCAAAATCCGTCATACGCTTAAAGGGATTCAGTACGGTGCCCTGCCTGATACCAAAGGCTGGCTGACAAAAGTCTGCTGACATAAGTATAAATGCGTGAGGGTATTTATTTCCGGGGGATGCAAGAACGGCAAATCCGCCTATGCTCAAAACTTATCCATAAAAATGCGGAACCCCGGCACGCCTCTTTACTATATCGCCACGATGATACCCGCGGACAATGAGGACAGGGCGCGTATATTCCTGCATCAACAGGATCGTGAAGGTTATGGATTCCAAACCATAGAGGCTGGCAGGGATATTCCTGCGGCTATTGATAACTGCGACAGGCGCGGAACTTTTTTATTGGACAGTGTAACCGCACTTCTTGCAAACGAAATGTTTATATCTGGCGGCAAAATCTATCCGGAAGCATACTTAAAAATAACAGATGATCTTGCAGGGCTTTTGAAAATAATTAATAACATAATTATTGTTTCTGACTTTATTTATTCTGATGCAGATATATATAACGAATTAACAGAAAGTTACAGGCGCGGCCTTGCTTATATAGACAGACAAATAGCTGCTCTATGCGATATAGTTATTGAAGCCTGCGCTGGCATATATATTGTGCATAAAGGGCCGGATGTTTTTAATAGGTTGTCACATGAACTTGATTAAAGGCTTTATTATGTCTTTGGGAATGTTTTCTATTATACCTGTTCCAAAGAAAAGCTGGAATGAAAAACATCTGGCTTTGGTAATTCCCGGCCTGACACTTGTGGGAATAATAATCGGCTTTATATGGTATGGATTAGCACTTGCGCTTTCTTATTTGTCTTTACCGTTATTGATACAAGCTGCTGTGTTGTTGTTCGCACCTTTTTTTCTTTCAGGATTTTTACATGCTGATGGTTTTATGGACACGGCTGACGCTGTGTTTTCGCGCAAGAGTCCGGAAGAAAAAAAAAGAATATTGAAAGATACGGCTGCGGGGGCTTTTGCTGTTACAGCCATTATTATGCTGGTCCTGTTTCAGTTTTGCGCTGTACTAACCATTCTTGATTCGCAAAAACCATTACTGATCTTTATTTTTATTCCTGCTGTGTCAAGATGCATTACAGGTATTGCAATGCTTAATCTAAAGCCTGTTTTTGAAACAGGATATTATGCAATGTTTATAAAGGAAACAAAGCCAAGGCATACGGTTTTTATTTGTTTTTTTGCGGTATTAGTATTGTTTGCAGCGTGGTATATCCTTGGTATATCAGCGCTGCCCTTGTTGGCAGGCGCTGTATTTGGAATAATTACAACAGTATATCTTCATAAACAGTTTAAGGGTTTGTCAGGTGATTTATGCGGCTGCATAATTACGCTTAGTGAGTTTGCCGCGCTGCTTTGCATGGCTTTAATTTAAGGGGGATAAACATTGATTATAATAATCGGCGGAGCGTATCAGGGAAAACTTGATTATGTTCTTAAAAAATATCCCGGCAAATCAGTTTTTCAATGCAGCGCTGAAAATCCGGAAATGGATATTTCCAAAGAGATAATTAATTCTTTACATTTAATGGCTCTGGCGCAAACACGAGCAGGAATTGATACGCTTGACTTTTTACGCGGGCTGCTTCCAAAATTAAATGACAAGATTATAATTTGTGATGATATATCCTGCGGCGTTGTTCCGCTTGAATACGAAACGCGTATATGGCGCGAAACAATGGGGCGCGCTTTGACTTTACTTTCCAAAAATGCAGATGAAGTTATAAGAGTTTTCTGCGGAATCGGGAGCCGGATAAAATGAGACTTAATATTCTAAGACATGGTATGACCGAAGCAAATGAAAATCATTTGTACTGCGGTCAAACAGACTTGCCTTTAAGCGGATATGGAAAGCGCTGTCTTGCTGAACTTAAAGAAGCGCTTGATTATTCCAAAGCAGATATTTACATAACAAGCGGCTTAACAAGAGCTTTGGAGACTTTACATATACTTTATGATCGCAAGCCTGATTTTATTATGGAAGAATTTAACGAAATTGACTTTGGCAAGTTCGAAATGAAAACACATGATGGATTAATAAATGATCCTGATTATCAGCGATGGATAAACAATGAACAAAATGCAGATTGCCCCGGAGGAGAGAGCCGGGATATTTTTATTAATCGGATTAAGACCGGACTTGAAAAACTGCGCAGTCTTGATGCAAAATCCATTGTCCTTGTATGCCACGGCGGAGTAATTAATTTGATAATGGAAACTTTGTTTCCGGGCAGGAAAAACTTTTATGAATGGCTGCCGGATTTTGGCCGCGGATATACCGTTGATATCAGCGGAGATGATACTGTATTAATTTCAGATTTTAGCCGGGACTTAAACAAAAACAAACATAGATTTTTTTGTAATAATGAATGTAAATACTTTCCCTGCCACAAGATGTCTGACATTATTACGCCGGAAAATAACTTTAACTGTTTGTTTTGTTATTGTCCGCTGTATTCTCTGGGAGATAAATGCGGCGGTAATTTTAAGTATTCAGGAGAGCAAAACATAAAGGATTGCGAGGATTGCCATTTGCCGCATAAGCCGGAATATTACGATGTTATTATTTCCAGACTGAAAGTAAACAGTTAAAACATCAGCTAATTGTAAAATTACCGCCGTTTTTAATTTTATCCAGGTATTCTTCGCCGATTTTTGCCTGTTCGAATGTGCCCATATTGTTTATCACTGCGCAGGCAGCATCGATCATGGCAAACATTAACGGACAGCCGCTGCCTTCACCAAGACGCATGTTCAAATAAAGATATGGTTCTGCTCCAAGAGCGTGCGCCGCATGGGCAAAACCCTGTTCGTATGAAGCATGGGAAGCAAACATATAATTTTTTATCAATGGATTAAGTCTTGATGCTGCAAGAGCCGCAACCATTGAGATAAATCCGTCGATTACAACCGGCACTTTCATATATGCGGCGCCGATGTAAAGGCCTGCCATGGCTGCAATGTCAAAGCCTCCGACTTTTGCAATTACATCAACAGGATCGTCCGGATTTGGATTATTGATTTGCAGGGCAGTTTTTATGACAGATATTTTTTTTTGATAAGCTCCTTTGTTAAGGCCCGCGCCTTTACCAGCTGCTTTTTCCGCGGAGATTCCGGTCATTGCGCACAATACGGCTGCCGAGCTTGTTGTGTTTCCAATGCCCATCTCGCCGGCGCCAAGCAGGGTATAGCCGTCTTTAACAGCTTCGATGGCAGTTTCAATGCCTGTAACAATTGCCTTGACAGCTTCTTCGCGCGTCATGGCAGCCTGCCTGGCGATATTCCATGTTGATTTGCGGATTTTTTTATTTTTTATTAACGGATAATCCATATCAGCATTGATCCCCACATCAACGACAATCAAGTCAGAATTGAATTGCTTTGCCAGTACAGCGGCGCCGGTGATACCTTTTGAAAAATTCAATGTCATCAAATGCGTTATATTCTGCGGAGCTGACGAAACGCCTTCATCCACAACACCGTTATCAGAAGCCATGATTATTACACAGCGTTTGTCGTATCTGTTGATTATTTTTCCGCTGATACCGGCAAGCGCTGCTGCAATATCTTCCAGCCTGCCAAGACTGCCCGGCGGTTTTACAAGGCTGTCAAGTCTTGCCTGTGCTTTTTCCATTGCATCATGGTCAGGACTTTGAATCTGCGATATGTACCTGGTTAGTTCCTTGTTCAGCATTCTTACAACCCAAGAATTTTACAGCCCAAGAATCAGTTTTGCCATGGCAAAATATACTATAAGCGCTAAAGCGTCAACAATGGTTGTGATCATGGGAGCCGCCATTATCGCCGGGTCAATTTTAAGGCGTCTTGCCAGTTGTGGTAAAAGGCAGCCCACTGATTTTGCCATAAGAACCGTACAGAAAAGGGATAATGTTATTGTAAGAGACAGCATAAAATCCCTGCCGTTCATGATGTATACACGCACAAGATTGACAAGTCCCAAAGCCAGGCCGCAGAGAACCCCGACACGGATTTCTTTCCATAAAACAACAAAGATATTTTTTAATTGAATTTCACCCAAAGCCATGCCGCGGATGATCAATGTAGAGGCCTGAGCGCCGGAATTACCGGCAGTATCCATAAGCATTGGAATAAATGCCATAAGGATAGGAAACACCGCAAGGCTGTGTTCAAAACTAATAATTATCTGGCCGGTTATGGTTGCCGAAAGCATCAATATCAGGAGCCAAATTATACGGTTACGCGCCAGTCTAAAAATACCGGTTTTTAGATAAGGCTCGTCAGAAGGGGAAAGGGCGCTCATCTTTTCAATGTCTTCCGTGCTTTCTTCGATGATTACATCCATGATGTCGTCAACTGTAATAATGCCAACCAGGCGTTCTTCCCTGTCTACCACAGGCATGGCCAGAAAATCATATCTCTGGAACAGATTCGCTACAACTTCCTGATCATCTGTGGTAAAGGCAAAGACAGGATTTGTAATCATTATATTGCCTATCCGTTCATCCGGACGTGCAAGCATAAGGCTTTTTGCCGACACAACGCCCAATAATATATGGTCCCAGCTTATCACATAACATGTGTATATGGTTTCTTTATTCAGGCCGGTATTCCGTATGGTTTCAAACGCTTCCTTTACTGTAGTGTTTTCATGCAGCCTGACATATTCGGTAGTCATAATGCTGCCGGCTGAATCTTCCGGGTACTGTAAAATCTGATTGATAATGGCGCGTTTTTCCGGCTGCACATTGCGCAATACCCGTCCAACTACATTGGCCGGCATCTCTTCAATAAAGTCTACGGTATCGTCAACAAAGAGCTTGCTCATGATTTCGCCGATTTCCGCATCGCTAAGCGCGTCTACAATAATTCTTTGCTGCTCGCTGTCAATATGCGCAAACAGATCTGTGGCAATGGATTTAGGCAAAATTCGGAAAATCTTTATGATTTTTTCCCTGTCCAGTTCATTGAATATCTCAATAATGTCCTGTGTATTCAGCCATGTGAACAGGGTTTTTAATTCTGACAAATCAATTGAATCGTTATGTATTACCGAGAGGAATCTTTCTTTCATCTTGGTATCCTCCTGTGTATTCAATTATAAGAGGACACAGTGCAGTGCCGGATGCCTGGTATCTCTGATGCCGTACATCCGGGGCCTTTATAACAAAAAACTTTTGCTATTAATAACCTTCAGGCGGCAAGAAGCGGGATTTGCCCATCTCAATGAGCTGTTTTTAGCAAGCCCGCGCTATTGCTCGTACAACTATAAGGGTCACTGTCCGTATCGCTGGTTTTACGCAAGCCCACCTTTAACCTCCGCTTTATATTTTTGACTTCATGGTTTTTGAACTTGAATTGTCATCTTTTTTTATAATAAAAAAATTTTTTTTTGTCAATAGAGGCTTTTTCAAACAAAGTATTGGCAAATTCAGGCATCTTATGTATATAATCAAACAAGGGAGCAATATTTTGAAAGTACATGAATCAGAAGAAAACTATCTGGAAACGATTTTAGTGCTGAGTCTCGGGGGCAGCCGGGTTCGTTCCATTGATATTGTCAATGAACTTGAATTTTCCAAACCCAGTGTAAGTATTGCCATGAAGAATCTGCGAGCCAAGTGTTATATTGTAATGGACGATGACGGTTTTATAACGTTGACTAAAAAGGGACAGAAAATAGCGAATTCCATGTATGAAAGGCATCTTATTATTTCCGATTGGCTTGTCTCTCTGGGGGTCGATAAAAAAACAGCTGTTCATGATGCCTGTAAAATGGAACATACTTTAAGCGAAAAAAGTTTTTCCGCAATAAAAAAGCATATTGAGTTAATACCGCCTTCAAGACATGTACCAGTACATACATACCTTGAATAGAAAGGTATAATAGTATATATTTGAGCTTGTTCCAAAACTCGGTTAGTTTTGGAAAAGTCTTATTTGGATATCTCTAATAAATACAGGAGGACAAATTGAAAAGGATTGCATTAGTGCTGGTATGCGTGCTGCTTGCGGCCGGGGCTGTTTTTGCCAGGGGCGGCGCAGACAGAAATGCGGAAAAACTCGTCGTCGGAGTTACACAGTTTCCGCCAATGAATTTCCTGGACGACAACGGAAACTGGACAGGCTTTGAAACTGAGTTTGCCCTGGCGGTTGGGGCAAAGCTGGGCATGCAGGTAGAATTCCAGGAAATAGAATGGACCCGAAAATTTCTGGAGCTTCAGGCCGGTATGATTAACTGTATATGGAACGGAATGACTGCCAATGTAGTTGACTCGGCAACAGGGAGACAGCGGTATGAGGATGTTGATTTTACCTACTCCTATATGCTAAACCAGCAGGCTGTGGTTATCAGAACAACCAGAGCCAATGAATTCCGATCCCTTCAGGACCTGATTGGCAAAACAGTAGCGGCTGAAACAGGGTCGGCAGGAGAAACCATTGCCCGGGATGTTGTTGGAGAAAGCGGCAGATTCATCGGTACAACAGCGCAGATAGATACTTTTATCGAGGTTAATGCAGGCGCTGTGGATTTTGCATTGATTGATATACTTCTGGCCGAAGAAATGGCAGGCAGAGGGGATCTTTCCGGTCTGATGATTGCGCCCATTGAAATGTCTGCTGAAGTGTATGCCATCGGTTTCCCCAGGGGAAGCCCCATGGTAGCAAGGGTCAACCAGGCCATTGTGGAATTGTTTGGAGACGGAACAATGTTAAGACTGGCCCAAAAGTATGGTCTTGAAACCACCTTAAAGCTGGATACCAGGCGGATACAGGATCTGTAATCAAGGTAGAAGGTAGAAGATTAAAGGTAGAAAGTAAAAGGTAAAAGAGATAAGAGAGCAGAGGAGGAGATTTTTCACTCTTACCTTTTACCTCTTACCTCTCTAGGAAGTTCATGGTTTTTTTTGAAGTCACATTCAGGCTGTTCAGTGGATTTCAAACCACGCTACTCTTGTTCGCGCTGACACTTTTGTTTTCGCTTCCACTTGGCCTTTTAATTTCATTTGGGTCCATGTCCAGGTTTTTTCCCCTGCGTTATCTGACAAAAATAATTGTCTGGATTATCAGAGGTACGCCTCTAATGCTCCAGGTTATAATCATTTTTTATGTGCCCGGCCTTCTTTTTGGAACGCCCTTTGCAACCAGGTTCAACGCGGCGGTTATTGCCTTTGTCTTTAATTATGCCTGTTATTTCAGTGAAATATACCGCGGCGGTATCGAAAGTATTTCCCGCAGCCAATACGAAGCCGGGCAGGTTTTAGGGATGACAAAATCCCAGATTTTCTTTCGTGTAGTGCTTCTGCAGGTAGTCAAACGGATTATGGCGCCGGTGGCAAATGAAGTTATAACCCTGGTAAAGGACACTGCTCTGGCCCGTGTAATCGTGGTAGTGGAAATAATAAAAGTTGCTGAAGATATTATGACCACCGGCATTATTTGGCCCTTGTTTTATACCGGAGTGTACTATTTGATATTTGTAGGACTGTTGACTCTGCTGTTTGGATACATAGAAAAACGCCTGGATTATTTTAAGGCGTAAATCTGGCCAAAGGATAAATGATGGCGATTCTGGAAGTACAGAATATTGAAAAGCGCTTTGGTACGGCCGAGGTGTTGAATAATATCAGCTTTTCACTGGAAGAAGGCAAAGTCCTTGCTGTTATCGGCGCCTCAGGCAGCGGGAAAACCACGCTTTTACGCTGTTTAAATTTTTTGGAACGACCGGATTCAGGACGCATTATTGTGCGGGGCGAAACTTTATTTGATTCAGAAGACAAGAACCGATATGACGAACAGAGTATCAGACAAAAACGGCTGCATTTTGGTCTTGTTTTTCAGGCTTTTTACCTGTTTCCTCAATACTCTGCATTCAAAAACATAGTACTGGCCAGAGAGCTTGCGGCAAAAAAACTGCCGGATTACAAAAAAAACAAAAAAAGCATTTTGGAAGAAATACACCGGGAAGGCATGCTTCTAATGGATCAGATCGGTCTTTCCGCCAAAAGGGATTTTTACCCTTACCAGCTATCCGGCGGCCAGCAGCAACGCGTGGCCATTGCCAGGGCTTTGGCGCTCAAACCTGATATTTTATGTTTTGATGAACCAACTTCCGCACTCGATCCGGAATTAACCGGAGAAGTGCTTAAAGTTATTCGCAGTCTGGCAGAAAGAAACACCACCATGCTCATTGTAACCCACGAAATGCAGTTCGCCCGCGAGCTTGCCGACACGATTCTGTTTATCGATGAAGGCGCCGTGGTTGAATATGGCCCTCCCCATGATGTGCTGGATAATCCTTCGAGTGAACGGATGAAACGTTTCCTTGAACGATATTTAGCCTGATTGTTCCTTATTTAATGGACTGATATACTGTATTAAAAGGAGTTTTATATATGGAAACATCCAGAGCATCAGGATTAACAAGGAATCTGCCAAACATCATATCCTGTATTCGCATTGCCGGCGCAATTGCACTCCCTTTTCTAATGTGGGAAAGCTGGGAAATAATAATTACCCTGCCTTTTATTGATAAAACTTTTTCTAATGTACCTATTGTCTGGGTTATTGTCTATTTATTCCTGGCTGGCACCGACAAAATTGATGGGATGATGGCCCGCAAACTTAATGCCAAAAGTGAAATGGGCGCTGCCCTTGATGTCTATGGAGATACTGTCCTGCTTGTCATGGGAGCGACGCTCTGTTTCGTCCGGTTTGTCCGTGACAATCTTGAGGCTTGGCAATTCTGGCTTTATGTAGGAATGATGATCTTTATCGTTCTGGGCAGGGCTTTTGTATTTATACTTTCGCGGATTTATCATGGAAAGGGTAATATGCTTCACTCTTTCTTTCAAAAAACTTTTACTGTCTGTACATATATATCTATTTTCTTTTGGGCTTTCCTGCGCACAATTCCCGAATGGACGATTTACTTTCTGCTGACTATCAGTATTTATTCCATAATTGATGAAACAATATACATAGTCCGCACTGAGGAATACAATGTTAATTTCAAAGGGCTTTGGTTTGAAAAATACAAAAAGCGTTCCGGTATTAAAGGTTAAAGAAGGTTTTTATTACCAGCGATGAGACTTGAACTCATACATACTCGCGTATGGTAGATTTTGAGTCTACTGCGTCTGCCATTCCGCCACGCTGGCTTGTACTGTTTTAATTATACAATAAAATGATCCTCAATCTCAAGCCCTTTTGAGCTTTTTCCAAAACTCGGTTAGTTTTGGAAAAAGCTCCTGGAGAAAATTGCTAATTCTTTATAAGGCAACAAGTTAGCCAAATGCAATTTTCTCCATGGGGTAAGAAGTTTTTCCAAAAACTGAAGTTTTGGAAAAACCTCTTTTGGATATTTATTCGCCTATAATCTTAATCAGCACCCGCTTGCGCCGTCCTCCGTCAAATTCACCGTAAAAGATTTGTTCCCAGGGGCCAAAGTGCAGCTTGCCGCCTGTTACGGCAACAACGACCTCCCGTCCCATGATTGAACGTTTGAGGTGGGAATCGGCGTTGTCTTCGCCGGTGTCGTTATGGCGGTAGTAAGATATGGGCTCATGCGGCGCAAGTTTTTCCAGCCATACTCCAAAGTCGTGATGCAGGCCGGACTCGTGATCATTAATAAAAACACTGGCTGTAATGTGCATGGCATTTACAAGGCATAAGCCTTCCTGTATGCCTGACTCCCGCAGCAGCGCTTCTACCTCGCCCGTGATATTAATAAATTCCCTTTGCTTTTTAGTGTTGAACCACAATTCTTTTGTTATTGATTTCATGGGTTATTTATATCATAAATATCTTTACAAAACAGCTATATTTTTGTATAGTATAAAAATGAAGCAGCCTCAACTTTTTGATGATGTGCCGGATATTTCCAGTCAAAAAAATTCTTATTCTTCATGCAAAGTTCAGAATGAGATACACCGTGTAATGGGGTTTTTAAGATTTAATCCACGGCCGGATGGCATTTGGCTGGCAAAATGCGCGCCGGATCATGCGATACTTCCGGCTTTAGAGGATTATTTTATTGCGCGTTTTGGAGAGGAGTCCTGGGCCATAATTGACGAAAAGCGCAATCTCGCCCTGTTTAGCCTTAAAGGCAGAAGAGCTTTATACGGCGATTTATCATTATTCCCTGTGCTTAGAGGAGAAAAAGAAGCAACAGATAACTGGGAAGAACTCTGGCAATTATATCATCGCTCTGTTACCATAGAAAACCGGAAGAACTTAAAACTCCAGCGGCAATTTATTCCTTCAAGATACCAAAAATACCTTCCTGAATTAAAACAACCCCTGTAACTTATTGCTTTTCTGTGATATTTTTAAGGAATATATGAGTTTGAAACACAAAAAAAATGTTTTTCTTTTATTCTTGCTTTTTAATTGGTATTTATATTCCGGAGCAGCTGCAATTTCCCTTTCTCTGGATGATGCAATAAACCGCGCCCTTGACCAAAGCATTAATCTGCAAAAATCCGCCATTGACTTGAATATGGCGCAGTACAGGGCGGATAATCTCTGGTCAGAACTGTTTCCCAGCTTCAGCCTTAGGGGAGGACTGACAATTCTGCCTGATACGCCTTTATTTACAGAGCCTGGATTCAGTTACAATACAAGCGGCCTTTCCTATTCTGTGAATTTTGGAATTAGCATGCAGTTCAATGCGGGAATTCCCTATTCCATGAGATTGACTGAATTGGCTTACAGGAGAGGCCTTCTGGATTATGAAAATGCAAGGAAGCGGGTAACATTGGATATTACAAAGATTTTTTATAGTTTGCTTGCAGGCCAGGTCAACTTAAAAAATCTTGAAAATGCCCTGGAACTGGCTGAAAGACAACTGGAAAAAAACCGTATTGCCCGCGCAAACGGCCTTATAGGAGAACTGCCCTGGCTTCAAAGCCGTCTTAGCGTTGAAACTGCCAGGTATACCCTTAGTACGGAACAGGGAGCATACGATTCAGCTTTCAGGGATTTTTTAACTACATTGGGTTTTGAAAGGGATACGGATATTGTCCTTATTGGTTCCATAAACCCCCGATTTCTGGAATTTGATACCGAAGCCCTGATCATGGAATATCTTCCCAAACGTCCGGATATAATAAGCCAGAGGCAGACCATAGAACGCCTGGAACTAAGCCAAATGCAGGGCAGTCTGTCAGCCAGAGTCCCTTCGCTTAGTCTCTCTGCCGGATGGTCAGGCGGGCCTCAAAGAAATTCCGGGCTTACGGGCAATTTTAGCGATGGCGTTTCCGGAAGCATAAGCCTTTCCATTCCCATTGATCCCTGGATTCCGGGAACAAGGGCTAACCAGAGCCTTAGGACTGCGGATGCTGAACTGGAAAAAGCCAGGCTAGATTTGATTGAAAGGGAAGCATCGGCAAAAGCATACGTCCGTTCGCTTTCGGAACGCTTAAGGAATTCCTGGAATAATATAGGGATAGCCCGTTTAAGGGTAGAAATTGCCCAACGCTCCTATGAATTATCGGAAGCAGGATTTAACGCAGGGACTGTGGAATACCTAAGCCTTGAAAACACCTATAATGATTTGAATGATGCTCAATACAGGCTTTTACAGAGTGAGCTTACATATTTAAACTATTTGCTGGACCTGGCTTATGAACTTAATGTTGATTTGGAGACTCTCTCAAGGAGCGCAGAGTGAAAAAAATAAAGCCTGCGAAAATTGCAAGCGCAATTATCGTTGTTCTTATTATTATTACAGCGGTTTTTTTATTTTTTGAAATAAGATCAAGAATGTCCGGTACATCAGTTCAAAATCAGACTGCGGCAGGTCAGGGAAACAATCCCGGCGGGCAGGGCGGACAAGCGCAGCTAAATCCCCAAAGCTCTACGGCAGCCGGCGCTGCACCGGCGCGTACTCTACAGACAGTGCGGGTTACACCTGTGGTTTTGGGAACCATCGAGAACAGCGTTGTCATTAACGGCGACGTGCTTGCTTCAACCCAGGTTTCGATTTTCCCGACAGTTGCCGGAAGAATTGCCCAGACCAGATTCCAGGTAGGCGACAGTGTAAGCCGCGGAACAGTAATGGCAACTGTCGATCCTTCAAGGCCGGGCGAGATTTTTTCCCACAGCTCTGTACTCTCAACAATTTCCGGAACTGTACTCCAATCGCCTGTAAGCCCGGGCGATACGGTTTCTGTAAATACCACTATCTATGTGGTAGGGGATCTATCTTCGCTGGTAATTGAAACCTTTGTTCCGGAGCGTTTTTCCAATGCAGCCAGGCGCGGGCTTCCTGCACAGGTTGTTCTGGAGGCATTACACGGTGAAACTTTCGAAGCCGTAGTAGATGAGGTAAGTCCGGTGCTTGATCCTTCAAGCCGTACCCTGCGAATCCGCCTGCGCTTTTCCGGTACAACTGACAGCCGGATTAAGGCGGGGATGTTCGCCACAATAACTTTGGTTACAAGTACGCGGCAGAATGTTCCGGTAATTCCCCGCGCCTCAATGATCAATACTTATGGTTCCTGGATTGTATTTGTTGTTGATGAAAATAACACAGCCATACGCCGGGAAATTACTTTGGGACTTGAAAGCGAGACTCTTGTTGAAGTGCTTGACGGACTTGTTCCCGGGGATCTGGTTGTAAGCGCGGGCCAGAATTTTCTTTCCAGCGGCGAACAGGTCCGCATAGTAGAATGATCAGGATATCATAAATGAGTATCAGCGAGTTTTCTGTCAAGCGTTCAGTTACGGTTGTGGTTCTCTATGCCCTTGCCCTGGGTGTTGCGGCCACGATAATTCCAAACGTGTCACTCGATCTTTTTCCGTCTTCGACAAGGCCTGTGTTCTCGGTCTTTACGCGTTTTCCGGGCGCAGGGCCCGCTGATGTCGAGGCCAATATAACCGAACCGCTTGAACGGGCGCTTTCATCATCCCGCGGCCTTGTAAACATGACTTCCAATTCATCGTTTGAGTCCAGTTCCATCAACCTGGAATTCAGTTACGGCACTGACATAGAAAAAGCCATGAACGACGCGCAAACCCTGTTAAACCGCCTTGCCAATTCACTTCCTTCTGATGCCGGAACTCCGACTGCAAGGCGTTTTGATATGTCCGCAGTGCCGATTATGCGGCTTGTTGTCAGGGGTAATTATCCGCCTGATCAGCTTCGTATTTTTGCGGAAAATGAGATTCAGGCCAGCATAGAAAGAATAGACGGCGTGGCTTCAGCGGATGTTACAGGCGGTACAACGCAATTAATAAGGGTGGCCGTATCTCTAAACCGCCTTGCGGCTTTCAATCTTACTTTGAATGATGTTAATGCCGCGCTTCGCGGACAAAGCATACTTTCTTCCGGCGGAAACCTGAGGCGCGGAACAAGGGAATACCAGATCATGACAAGGGAAGAACTTGTAAACCTCGATCAAATTAAACGCCTTGTTGTAAAAACAATTAATCTTGGTTCAGGGGTTACAGCCCAGGCAAATAGATCCCATGTGGTGCGGCTTGAAGACATTGCCGATGTTTCAGTAGCTTACAATGACAATGCTGCCAGGGTTTATGTAAGCGGCCAGAGCGGAGTATATATCCAGATTACAAGTGAAAGCGACAGTAATCAGGTACAGGTAGCCAACAATGTAAGAAACGCTCTTGAAGATATCAATGCCGATCTTCCGGGCGGTATAAGCCTTGAAGTAATGTCAGACAATACCACAATGATAAGGACAACTCTGGGCCAGCTTTATTCCAATGCTGTTCAGGGCGCTGTGTTGGCAATGCTGGTTCTTTTTCTTTTCCTTAGAAATATCAGGGGAACTTTTATTATCGGGCTTGCCATTCCCATTTCCATAGCCCTTACAGTAATGTTTATGACCATTTTTGGTTTTACACTAAACCTCCTTACATTGACAGGACTGATTATGGGGCTTGGAATGACCATGGACGGTTCCATAGTCATTATTGAAAATGTGTATCAGTACCGGGAAAGGGGCGCCAAGCCGCAGATTGCGGCCATACTGGGAAGCAGGGAAATGTTACGCGCCATTACATCAGCTTCCGCCACGACGATCTGTGTATTCATCCCCCTGATTATTTACAGGAATGATCTTAGGGATATGGGACAGATGTTCAGCGATCTGATATTTACGGTTGTAATATCGCTTATAGTTTCGTTAATTGTTGCGGTTACGCTTGTACCCTGTCTTTGCGGTTCCATTCTTCCAATCAATACAAGAAAACAAAAACCCTTAAAAAACAGACTTTTGCGTTTTATTGACAATAAAATGGAAAATAATTTTATTACACTTGAAGCCGGGTATAAAAAAGCCCTGAATTACGCGCTTTCCCACAGGCTTATTATTATTTTACTGGTGCTTGGAGTCCTTGCCGTTTCACTTCTCAAATTCAGCGGGATGAGCCTTAATATGTACGGCCGCACCCGTGTTGACGACAGCATCAATATCAATGTTTCCCTGCCCCAGGGTACAACCATAGATATAACCGAAGAACTTCTTTTTAGAATTGAAGAAATTATAAAAGACGAGATTATCGGTTACAGGCACGTTATTCTGACTTCCCGCCGCGGCGGCGGAAGTCAGGGTTCAATCCAGATAACCCTTCCCCCGCCTTTGGAACAAATCGATACGCCTGATGACATTATCAGGAAACTTACTCCCTATTTAAGCAATTTTCCGGAAGCCAGGATCAGCTTTAGGGCAGGCAGGACCATGGGCACCGGCTCTGCCGTGGCATTGACAATAAGCTCGCGCAATTATGATTCCATTATGGAAACAGGCAATGAAATAATTTCTATCATTAACAGGTATCTTCCGGAAATAGAGAATCCTGTAATCAATATTGACGAAGGAGCGCCCCAGCTCCAGGTTCTTATTGACCGCGATCGCGCTTCGGCGCTGGGCATTTCACTTTCCTCCATAGCTTCGGAAGTAAGGACAGCCATGGACGGACTTAACGCAACCACAATCAACATTGGCGACAGGCTTATGAACGTTAATGTAATGCTGCGCGATTCTGACCGTGCCGGCATGCCCAATCTTGACGCAGTTTTTGTAATGGCGCGTAACGGTAACCGCATATCACTTTCCAATGTGGCCAGAATAGAAGAAAGCCGCGCGCCTTCTTCCATACGCCGCGAAAGGCAGGAACGCGTTGTTCGTATAACAGGCGAACTGCCGCCGGGAATAGCAGCCACGGACATGCAGCGCATTCTTGAAGACACAGTCAGGGAACACCTTGTTACCCGCCAGGATGTAACTGTCCGTTATGTAGGAGAAGCGGCGGAAATCGCAAGCTATTATAACAGTTTTGTATTTGTTGTGGCAGCCGCGGTTTTCCTTGTTTTTGGGGTTATGGCAAGCCAGTTTGAATCCTTTGTCGATCCATTGATAATCTTCTTTTCCATACCATTGCTGTTTATAGGCGTAGTCGGGATTTACAGCCTTACACAAACTTCAATGACGCTCTTTTCCGCTGTGGGGATAGTTGCCCTGATAGGGGTTGTTGTCAATAACGGCATTATCCTCGTGGATTATACAAATACCCTGCGCGCAAGGGGACTTACGGTACGGGAAGCCTGCCTTGAGGCAGGCAGAAACCGCTTAAGGCCCATACTCATGACAAGCCTTACGACCATATTGGGCATGACTCCCGTGGCATTTTTTGGAGGACCCGGAACCGATACCATTGCTCCCATAGCCAAAACTTTTGTAGGCGGCCTTTCGGTAAGCTCGATAATGACGCTTTTTGTTACGCCGGTTATGTATTCAATTCTGCACAGCCGCCATGATAAAAAAGCTAATCGATAAAAAAGCTAATCATTAATATAAAGATTCTTTTCGTTTGCTCCAGGAGGGAACATAAAGAGATCCGGCAGCTTAAATGATCGATTAAGGGAAAAGGAATCTTTTGTCAGGATTTCACTAACCACAGGAATTCTGAATACATGATTTAATGTATCGTATTCATTGGCTTCAATACAAATGGTAAATTCAAAAGATGCATGTTCATCGGTTTTTTTCGCAGGAAACGGGGCAGGCCAGAATGTAAAAATGCCGTTGGTATGCGATACAAGATTAAAAGGGTTCTGCCAGTTGGTATCCTTCATTTCCGCAGGCTTTCCGTTATGGAGAAGAAATACATTAATATCAGAAACCGGAGCAAAGTTTGTACCATTAAAAAGCCGTCCGGTAATGGTTGGTATCTGAAAAACCGGTTTGTCTTTATACGCGTTGACATGTGAGTCAGAAAAATTGTGGTCGGCATTGGGACGCTGGTTATGATTTACCTTTTTTATGCCTTCATAAATCAAAGATGTAATTTCCGCCGATACCTGCTGGGTTTTAATGGGATTTATATCCACCCTGGAAGCCCCGCGGTTGGAAACAATATAAAGCGGTAATGTCCTGTTAAGTACATAACAGGCTGTATCCATACGGCACTGCCAGCATAAACAAGGTTTGTCAGGCTTATCCTGTTCCTTAATGGTATTAAAAATATCATTAATCTGCGAAATAACTATATCTTCTACGGTATTATGAAGTTCCATTCATTCCTCCATATAATCTTATACTAATAACTTTAACCATTTTTCGGTAATTTGCAATATGTCTTTTTCAGTTTTTTCCAAAAAAACTGCCTTATCAACAAAGACTCTGATAACACGCAGGGATTTTACCAGGGAATTAATCATTTGCTCCTTAAAAACGCTGGAACTCTCCGGAAAAAAACAATTCCTGTCCACTATATAAAGGTCCGATTCAAATGATATTGGTTCAGGAATATCAATAATCAGCTTGTCTTCTGTTATTTTCTTTACTTTTTCAGAAAGGGCTTGTGCCAGACTCTTCTCAAATTCTGTCCGCCTGTTTATTCCTGATAAGGCGCTGTGGAATTTTTCATCATAATGAAATTCCGCGGTCGGAACATAGAACTGACCGTCCCGAACAGCATGAAACTCCAGTTTTTTCCTTTCCATAAGGTTAAAAAAGCCTTGATCATCCAGATGATACAGCTCATTTGGGATTAAAACGCCGTTTTCAAGGGCTTTCAACACGGCTTTTTTTATCATTGCTGTCGCTGATCTGACAGATCTATGCCAATAAACAGTCCTGTACATCAAATATTTGGAAAAAAGTATGGATTCAACGCTTGTTATTCCCTTTTCATCTATGTCTGTCCCCCGAACAGGATGGGGATGAAGGCATGAAAGGATAAAATCCACATCCTGCGCGCCGTAGGGAACGCCGCAGCAGCGGGCATCACGGTTCAAATAATCCAGTTTATCCGGATCAAGGGTTCCGGAAAGGAGTTTACGGTAAAAGATCAGCTCTTTTTCGTCTCCCTTTAATTTTAGGTTTTTAGCAGCCAGCGTACTGTCAATAATAGCGGCTGTAAAATCCGGGTCCCCGCCGGCCTTGATTACAAGGCTTTTGATTGGTTCAGACAGGATGATTTTTGCGGTAAGGGATTCATGCGCTTCCAGGGGCAGCTCTTTAAGTGAATGAGTAAAGGGAAAATGCCCTAAATCGTGGAGTAATGCCGCGCATAAAAATGAAAATACACCTTCCCGACTTAGCCATTTATCAGCCCCCTGCTCTGCCAGCCGGTTAAGAAGCCGTTTTGCCAGATGAAAAACACCAAACGAATGGCTGGCCCTGGTATGGGTGGCTCCGGGATAAACATAAAAAGCAGGTCCAAGCTGCATGATCCTGTGGAGCCTCATAAAGGGTTCTGATCTGGTCAGCTCTGACATGCCGGGCGTCAGATAAATATGTCCCCATAAAATATCCCGGACAGGTTCTGTATATCCTGATTGAAGGCAGGAGAGAATGGTTTTACTCACAGCCATATTTTACTGTACATTTATGCGCAAGTCTATTATTATTCATTATATGTTCAGATTATGGATTTTGGGAATAATTTTGACATTTTTCCTGCCGGTTTTAATTTTTTCCAACGAGACCATTCCGGATCAGCTTCGCTGGCCAATGAGGACCGAAGCCCCCCGCTATCCCCGTGACAGGGTAATTGGCGCATTGGGTCAGGGAACAGCTCCTGACGGAGCATGGCAATATGCCCGTTTATTTTTATCAGCCCTGGTTCAAAATGACCGCAACAGATTGAATTCCATGAATATAAGTTCAGCGCATATTTATACTGCAACACTGGAAAATATTCAGGCGTGGAGATATCATGTAGGAGGAGGGCGGACTGAAGAAGATGGTTCTGTCTCATTCCTGGTTCGATTTTTCGGAAGAACACATTGGATAACGGGGGAACTTTACCTTAGACAGGAAGACAATGATTGGTACCTGGATGATCTGCTTCTGGAAGATGCAAGAAGCCTTGAAGAAGGGAATAATATTTACCAGTATGATTTTTCTCCATATGAGAGGTTTTTTTAGGACTATATTATGGCAACACCTATAAAGCGTATAGAAAAAGAATTCCTCCTTAAAGTTTTATTTGATGACAAAATTCCCATAATGTACCTTAGAGACCGCTCCGAGTTTATTTTTACCATGGTAAAATCTGACAAAGACGGAATCTCTTTTAAGTCAAACCGTCCTGTAACAGGGCTTAAGACACGGAAAAAAATTGACTTGATTTTTGATTACAGGGGACAGGTTATAAGTTTTTCTGTTGAAGTTATCGCCGCTAAAGATGATATTGTTACCACTGTAATACCGGAATTTCTTTATAAAAACCTTGATCGCTCATTTTCAAGGGTTCAAACCCCTGTGGATCTAAGCGTTCATTTTACTTTTCTTGACGACCGTTATTCACTTACCTATCCAAGGGTAAGCGAATACAGCACTTGTGAATTAAGCAGCTTTATGCTGTCCCTTGATCCAAGAAATTTAAGCAATCTGGTTGATCAAATGGCATCCTGGATCAAGGGTTTTGCCAGTGGATATAAGCTGGTTATTTTTAAGGATGTAGAACCGGTAACCACAGAAGAACGGCTGATTGCGGAAACCGGAAAAGCGTTTTTTCTTCCTTCCACTTATGAGTCTTTTCCCAAAGAAGACCCTTATCCAAAAGGACGCCTTATAACCGAGGAAATATTCAAGCGTTATCTGGAAAGCACCGGCGTTGACTTTGCATTTGTTGATGAAGCCTGCGATCGTTTTATCAAGACAAAACTGGACAGCGGGGTTTTTTCAGACTTATGGATACCTATTCTTTTTCAGGAATATATAATCGGTTATATTCATGTCTGGATAAATAAACAGGGCAAGCTGCCTTTTGATTTTCCCGTAATTGATACGCTTTACCAGTATGGTACGGTTTTGGCAAATTCCCTGGAAATAAACGGTTATTTTGAAAGCGGCAAGATAAAAAATGAATCGTTTGAAGGCAAAGTAATTGACATAAGCGCATCGGGATTGCTCTTTATAAATCCAAATAACACTTCTTCGGCATATCTGATGTCCAATGTTGAATTGGCAATAAAACTCATTACGCCCAGACGTACAATCAATACAAACGCAAAAATAGTCAGGCGGTTTAAGGACAGCGCCCAAGGCTATTTTGGCGTCCGTTTCCTTGATATGGCTCCGGAGGACATGCGCTTTTTGTTTGAGTATATTTACGGCAAAACCTTTAATGACGAAAACGCTTCATTTATTACAGGCCAGGTTTAGGGCTTTTTAAGCGGAGCGTATTTGTTCAACAGCTTTCCTTAGGCTGGTAGTAATTGGCAGATAAGTTGTAAGTTTGGTCATTTCAATGGCATTTTTTACATTGGCGCTTAAATTGATTATAGCCAGAACGCAGTTGATTTTTTGCAGGGTTGACGAAATAGTTATAAGAGCCCCAATTCCGGCGGATCCTATTGAACCTACTTTATTAAGGTCAATTACCACCCCTTTCATTCTGTTTTCGATGAGCTTCATTATAAGCTCTTTTATCTTTTCTGCATTATACAGATCAAGACCGCATATAGGCTCAATGATATAGATTTGCTCGTTATTTTTATATATACGAATCTCCATTTAATGCTCCGCTTATCTCTCTAATTTTCTGTAAACATGACGGCGGGGTTTATCCGCGGCTGCCCCGTATTTCTCGCGCCGCCATTCTGAATACTCTGTCCAGTTACCATCATACCATATAACTTCATCTTCTTCAAATGCCAGAATATGGGTTGCAATACGGTCCAGAAACCAGCGGTCATGGCTGATTACCATGGTAACCCCGGCAAAACTGTCAAGCGCATCTTCCAGCGCCCTTAATGTATTTACATCCAGGTCGTTTGTGGGCTCGTCCAGAAGCAGCACATTTGCGCCTTCTTTAAGGATCATTGCAAGGTTCAGGCGGTTACGTTCACCGCCGGAAAGAAAGCCGACTTTTTTCTGCTGATCCCCTCCGGAAAAATTGTACCAGGTACAATATGCACGCGAGTTTACTTCCTTTGCAGGAACCCCGTCGTCCCCGCCCAGCTTAATTATATCAAGGCCGCCGGAAAGCTGCTCCCAGACAGTTTTATTGTCATCAAGGTTTTCCCGCATTTGATCCGCCCAGGCAAGCCGGACGCTCTCTCCAAGACGTATGCTTCCCTTGTCAACATTTTCTTTGGAACTGATTATCTTAAACAAGGTGGTTTTTCCCGCGCCATTTGGCCCTACTATACCCACGCATGCGCCCGGC
>Ga0099364_10003703_pt1 | contig 23564 bp, 21 predicted proteins | sample TergutTh196P3_FD_73070 | JGI IMG/M metagenome (GOLD analysis project Ga0099364, IMG submission 73070) | Microcerotermes parvus P3 segment gut microbial communities from Pointe-Noire, Republic of the Congo - Th196 P3 | ecosystem: Host-associated > Arthropoda: Insects > Digestive system > Gut ...
TCTATTTCAGTCGCTTTTCTTTTCTCACATTAAATGCACCTTGATTTTTAGCCGTTTCCCATAGTAAACGCAACTCACCCTTCTACTGTTGCATTTACTTTGGGAATTTACGACAATACAACAGGGCAAGACGCCCATATTCTTCTTGCAAAACAAACCTTTTTCCGGTATGATTTCCTTATATTCACACGCGAAAGGAGTTAGAAACTATGTCTACTCAAACGATAGCGAAAGGAGCGGAAAGTGTAGCCTATGAAACAAAAGTGCTTCTGATTGCATTGGCAAAAATCGTTCGAAAGGCTGATACAATAGAAGGAATCTACGAAGCCATTGAAGAAATGGCAAACGCGGAGGGTATTGTGTTGAAACCATTAGCAAAAAATGATTAACTCCCCTCTCTCCTCTCTCCTCCTTATGAAGGTTGCATAAGAAGATACATGATTGCCTTTTGTACATGCAGACGGTTTTCGGCTTCGTCGAAAATCTCCTGAGCGTGCGCTTCGAAGACCTCTTCCGTAATCTCCTCGCCTTTATGAGCGGGCAGACAGTGCTGTATCATACAACCGGGGTTTGCAAGAGCCATGATCTTGTCGTTTACCTGATAACCCATAAACGCTTTCTGCCGTTTTTCGGCCTCGCCCTCATGGCCCATCGACGCCCAAACGTCTGTAAATATTACGTCGGACCCGACGGCGGCAGATTCCGGTTTGTCGGTCAGCTCAAATGAACTGCCTGTGACTCCGGCGGCATAACTAAGCGCCTTTTCATCAGGCCTGTAGCCTTCCGGGCAGGCAACGGACACGTCCATGCCACATTTCAGGCAGCCGACGATCATTGAGTTTGCAACATTATTGCCGTCTCCGATATAACACGCCTTCAGCCCGGCCAGCCGCCCTTTGTGTTCGCGTATCGTCATCAGGTCGCCAAGAATCTGGCAGGGATGGGTGGAATCTGTAAGCCCGTTTATAACGGGAATAGTTGAGTAACGAGCGAGTTCCTCAACCTCATTCTGCTCGAAGGTGCGTATCATGATACAGTCGCAGTACCGGCTCAGAACCCGCGCGGTATCCTTTATCGGCTCGCCGCGGCCCAACTGGCTGTCGGTGCTGGACAGGAATATACCTTGTCCGCCGAGTTGGAAAATGCCGGTTTCAAAGGAGACGCGCGTACGTGTCGAATTTTTTGAAAAAATCATCGCAAGGGTTTTTCCCGGGGGGAAGTCGTGCTTTTTCCCGGCTTTCAATTCTGCCTTGAGCTTGTCTGCCACGTCGAGTATCGCGATAATATCGCCCGCCGTCAAATCCAACAGCGTAAGTAAATCTTTTTTCATGCTAACACCCTTCCAACACGGTTTTCAATATTGCCAGCCCCTTGTCAAGCTCTTCGTACGTGATAGTGAGCGGCGGGAGCATTCTCAGTGCATCGGCTCCTGCGGTGATAATAAGCAACCCGTTTTCGACGCACTTTGCCGCAACGTCCTTTGGCGCCGGCCCATTCAGCGGGACGCCAATCATGAGTCCTTTCCCGCGGATTTCTCCGATCATCGGCATATTCCAGCCCTCTATGGTTTTTCTGATATGCCCGCCTTTTTTTATAACTTCAAGCAAAGTGGCTTCGTCAAGCCGGCTGAGTACTTCCATCGCCCCTGCAGCCGCGACCGGGTTGCCTCCAAAGGTGGTAGCGTGGGTACCGGGCGTCAAAACGGCGGAGCATTTTTCATTAGCCATTATACCGCCCATAGGCAACCCGCCCGCTATTCCTTTTGCGAAGCTTACAACATCCGGTATTATTCCGTACTGCTGGAACGCGAAGAGAGTCCCCGTCCTTCCGACGCCGGTCTGAACTTCGTCAATCAGCAAAAGCAAGTCAGAAGCCCTGCACAGCTCCGCAACAGCTTTTACATAGTCCGGGTCGAGGGGCAGGACGCCGCCCTCACCTTGAATGAGTTCTAAAAGTATGGCGCAGACGCCGCTTGACTGTGCAGTGTCAGACCGGACTCCCGGGAGCGCGCTCCCTCCGGGTCCCGAACTGCCGTCGGAGTCTGCGGCATTTGCGAGCAGCGCCGCTTCCAGCGATTGCATGTCGTTTGCCGGAACGTGGGTAAAACCTTCGGTAAACGGGAAAAAATAGTTGTGAAAGGATTCCTGGCCCGTCGCCGCAAGGGTCGTTATTGTCCTTCCGTGAAAGCTTTGCACAAGGCTGATTATCGTACTTCTGCCTTTGCCGTATTTATCAAAGGAGTATTTTCGCGCAAGCTTTATCATGCCCTCATTAGCCTCGCCTCCTGCGTTTGAGAAAAACACGTTTTTCATTCCCGTGCGCGCTGTAAGCATACCGGCGAGCTTTACATACGGCTCTGTATAGTAAAGATTTGAAGCGTGCTGCAGTTTGAGGGCTTGGGCGTATATGGCGTCAGCCCATTTTTTATCGCCGTATCCAAGGCTGTTGACGCCGATGCCGCTGGTAAAGTCGATGTATTCCTTGCCTTCCGGGCTGTAAAGCGTCGCCCCTTCGCCGCGGTCGATAACCACGTCGAACCTCCCATATGTCTGCATAACGCCCTGCGCGTCAAGGGATTTTATTTCGCTGCTGGTCATATTGTCCTCCTAATATATCATTGTCCCCGCTCCCTCGTTGGTGAGCATCTCAATGAGTATCGAATGGCGTATACGTCCGTCTAAAATGTGTGTTCGCCGGACGCCCCCGGCTACTGCTTCGGCGCAGCACTCGACTTTCGGGATCATTCCTTCGGCGATGACGCCTTCTGCTCTCAGCCTTTCTATATCATCGGGCCTGATTACTTTTATGAGAGTGGTATCATCGTCTCTAACCCGCAGTACCCCTCGTGTGTTCGTAAGCAGGATCAATTTTTCGGCGCCAAGGGCGATAGCGAGCTTCGCCGCCGCCGTGTCGGCGTTAATATTGTACGATGTTTCGGCGTCTATACCAAAAGCGACCGTTGCGATTACAGGGATATGGCCTTCTTTTATCGCCTGAAGCACAACGCCGGGGTTTACTCCTGTAATGTCGCCTACGCAGCCGATATCCTTATCCATTTTCCGCGCCTCAAACAGCTTGCCGTCAAGTCCGCACAGTCCTATGGCGCTCCCGCCCTTTCGCGCGATAGTGGACACGAGGTCTTTATTAACCTTCCCGCACAAGACGCCCTGTACAATAGCCATCGTCTCAATGTCGGTATACCGCAGACCGTCCACAAAGCGTGACTCCATGCCCAGCCTGTCGAGCATTTCATTTATCTCCGGGCCGCCGCCATGAACGAGGGCAACGTGAATACCGACAAGCTGCAGAAGGATAATGTCCTCGATAACCGCGTCAAACAGCTCCGGACTTATCATAGCGTTGCCGCCGTATTTAATCACTACGACCTTGCCTGTGAATCTCTGTATGTAAGGCAGCGCCTCAACCAGCGTTTGTGCCCGTTCAAAATTTGTGTTCATTACAACCTCCGCAATTGTATGATCATGCAGGGGCGTCCTGCAGCCTCCTACAGACCCTAAGTCCTGTAATCACCGTTGATTTTTATATAGTCATACGTTATGTCGCAGCCCCAGCATGTACAGTCGGCGACGCCCGCGACCATCCTGACGTCGATCGTTACTTTGTGCTCGGTCAGTATTTTTTTTGCCAAGCTTTCATCGAAGGGGAGCCCGCGCCCGTTTTCACATACGATTATCCGTCCCGCGTCAGACTCAAAAGCGATGCTGACGCCATCAGGGTCAAAATCAACGCCGCTGTAACCCATCGCGCACAGTACGCGGCCCCAGTTTGCGTCCGCACCAAATATCGCGGCCTTGGTGAGCGTTGACGATATTACTGATTTTGACAGCATTTCGGCTTCCGCTTCGCTCCTTGCCCCACACACCCGGCATGTGATAAGATGCGTCGCGCCTTCGCCGTCGGCGGCCATCATTTTCGCAAGCTCAATGCAAATGGCGCTCAAAGCCCCGGCAAAGGCGTTATAATCATCGCCCGGGCCTGCTATCTCGTTGTTTCCGGCCATTCCTCCGGCCAGCAGACAGAGCATATCGTTAGTGGACGTGTCGCCATCCACCGATATGCGGTTGAAGCTGACATTTGCGGCGTCGATGAGCGCCTTTCCGATCATATCGGGGCTGATTGCGCAGTCTGTTGTAAGAAATGCAAGCATAGTACCCATGTTTGGATGTATCATGCCGCTTCCCTTGGCAATACCGCCTATCCTGACAGTCTTTCCGCCTATCGTAAGCTCGACTGCCAGTTCTTTTACAGCAAGGTCGGTCGTCATAATAGCTGCTGCCGCATCCCCGGAGCCATCGTAAGAAAGGCTGGAAACAAGCTCCGCCGCGCCTTTTTCGATAACTTCAACCGGCAGTTTTTGACCGATAACGCCTGTTGAAGCTACTACAACGTCCCTTGGGCTGATTCCAAGCGCATCCGCAACGGCGCGGCATGAGCGCCGGGCATTTTCTTCACCATAAGGTGCGCACGCATTTGCGTTTCCGCTGTTTGCTAGGATAACGCGCGCCCGCCCATTATTAAGATGCTCTTTCGTAACTAGCAGCGGGGCGGCCCTGACTATGTTTCTCGTATAGACCGCAGCCGCAGCGCAGTCACTATCAGCGACAATGAGCGCAAGGTCTTTCTTATGTGTATTATTGGTCTTGACGCCGACATGTATCCCCGACGCCCGGAATCCTTTTGCGGCGCACACGCCGCCATCAATGTATTTCATTGCAGTCATTTTAGCATGATCTCCATATTTTGCACCGCTGCGCCGGAGGCGCCTTTGCCAAGGTTGTCGAAACGCGCGGTGATTATTGTCGATTCGTCGTTTCCGCTTACGGTAAGCTCCAGTTCGTCTTTATCCGCGCCCCAGTTGCTCTCGAGAGTCCCGATGCCGAGAGTTGGGGCTACTGTCACGAACTTTTCTCCCGCATAGTATTCCGCGAGGTTTTCGCGCAGATGCTCCGCTGTCGGATTTCCCGTCAGCATGTCGTTGCGCAGCATTACCGTCAGGGCTATGCCCTGGTAGTAGTCGTCCACCACCGGGCAAAACACCGGCGCCCGCGTCAGTCCCGTTACATACATCATTTCCGGCAGATGCTTATGGCGCAGGTCAAGGCCATACAGCCTCGGCGCGTGCATCTGGGGCGTTTTTTCTTCCTCATAGGTTTTTATCATTGTCTTCCCGCCGCCGGAATAGCCTGTCAGCGAAAAGCAGGCGAGGGGATAATCGCGCGGTAAAATGCCGAGCGCAATAAGAGGGTATACCGCCGCGATAAAGCCGGTCGAGTGGCATCCGGGATTTGCGACAAAACGGGCCTTCGCTATTTTCTCCCTCTGCTGCCCCGACATCTCCGCAAATCCATATACCCAGGCCGGGTCGGTTCTATGGGCGGTAGAGGCGTCAATAACGCAGGTTTTATCATTTTCAATAAGCGCCACAGACTCGCGGGCTGCGTCGTCAGGCAGACACAGGAACACCAAATCCGCCTGATTTATCATCTTCTTGCGCTCGCCGGCGTCCTTGCGTTTCCCTTCGTCTATAAGCAGCAGGTCGATGTCTCCCCTGCTGCCAAGCCGGTCGAATATTTGCAGACCGGTCGTCCCTTCCCGGCCATCAATGAAAATTTTTGGTTTCATGTTATATCAATCTCCTGTGAGCGTCACAAGTGGGCCGCACAAAGGGCGACCCACGCTTTATGGGTGACGGCGCCTTTGACGTCCCGGAAGCGATTATAACACAGAATGAATTATTATGCAATACTTATTTTGAATATTTATACAAAATTATTTGAGGCATCTTGCTGTTCACGGTTGTTCACGGTTCTGAACCCAATGTCAACAGGTAAAGGCATCCATAGCCCCCTTCGCGCACGAAGGGGGTGGCGCGAAGCGCCGGGGGTTGTCCTCTGGGGCGCAAGCTTGCGGGGAACAACCCCCCGCCGTCTGCGGACGGCACCCCCTTCGTGCGCGAAGGGGGCAGGGATTGCGCAACCTGTTGAAATTGGTTCCGAAACTATCCCCCAAAAATGCGCGCTTAATGAATAACATTCATAATTATATGGATATTATTCACTTTCATTTGTGTTTCGCGGAACGTAATTTGTGCGTTGGCGGCGCCCGGTTTGCACGATGTCAGCCGTCTTAAGCTCACCTGCGTCCCCCAAAACCGCCGCCGAAGCCTCCGCCGCCGCTGCCGCGTCCGCCGCCAAAGCCGCTTCCGCCAAAACCGCCAAAGCCTCCGCCTGACCGGCCTGAGCCGCCAAATCCACTGCCGCCGAAACCTCCAAAGCCGCCTCCGCCGGGGCGCCCGCCTCCGGATGAGCCGCCCCCGGGACCCCCGGGTCCCCTAGGCCCCCTGGGTCCGCCAAAGCCTCCGGGACCGCGCGGGCCTCTCGGGCCATGCCAATGGTTGGTACGGCACCATGTCCTGTAGGGGCGGCGTCCCCACATATACCACCAATGGTATGTAGGCATCGGAATGCCCATATGTCTGTGATATGCCCTGTATCCGCGCCTGTCGCCAACCGTCGAAACGGCAATGATGATTACGATGAATACTATGAGTATCGGCAAAAACAGAAGAATCGCGGGCAAAATCGCGGAGTACCGCGGGTAATCCGAATACGCTTCATATGCTTCAGGCTGTGCATAATACCCTGAGTTCGGCTGAGGTTGTGCATTTCCGCCCGGATTCACGCCGTAATACCCTGCGTACCACGAAAACAGCGCCTCGCACATATTTCGAACCGCCGCGTCGAAATTGCGGGCGTCGACCTCCGGCCAAAAGTGCCTTTCAAGATAATCGTTTATCATACTGTTCGTAAAGGCGCCTGTTATTCCGTTGCCGACTGCCAGCCCGCCCCGGCGCTCTTCAGTAACAAGCAGAAGAAGCATTCCGTTTGATTCGCGTGAGCCGACTCCCCAGTCGCCCATGAGCTGCAACGCATACTCGTCGGCGTACATGCCGTCTAAATATTCAATGGTAACGACTACGATCTGCGCGCCGTTGCATACTTGCTCCATATGTGCATTGGCGGAGATTATATCCTGCCGGGTAACCTCCGTCAGGACGCCGGCCGCGTCATTGACATAAAATTCTTCGCTCGGCGAAACAACCGCCAGCGCGCCCTGAATCGCAGTAAAAGAGAGCAGCGCAAACAAAAATGCAACTGTAATAAATGCTTTTTTCAAAATACTTTCTCCTAGGGCGTGTTTTAAAATTCATCGTCTGACAGATTAGTGGGGATTTTTTCTACAATTGAGACTATTTTTTGCAGGAATGCCACCGGCCTTTCAAGAAAAATAGGCGAAGGGTGGAGGGAAAAGGCCCATCAAGATGGCGGGCGAGGAGTTTTCAAACACGCCCTAAGGAAATACAAATGATGGGTCGGGATATGTCATTGCAGGAAGAGAGTATGCAAAGTTATCGGGATGTCCGACCGGTATGATCATGGATATCAGGTTTGCCGGGAAGCCGGCTTCGTGCCGCAGGCGGGACGCCATATCGTTATATGCCGGTCCCGCGTTTCGGGCAACAAATGTTTGCGAGCCCGAAAAGGTTTCATAAAGCTGCGTCGCGGCGTCGAGATCCCGCTCTGACAGGTCTGTGCTGCGCGCCCCATGCAGAAGCGAGTAAAACTCCCCTTGCATATTGATGCTCAGCATACCCTTGAGGCTTATTTGTTCCGCATCCAATAAATCGTTTCTCGTCGAAAGAAGCCTTTCAACGCCGACTGTCAGCTCAGGGTAGTTTCTCATTATTACCGCAAGGCCGAGGGCGGCGTCCGTCTGCCTTTCTAGCTGTGAGTTTATGCTCGGCTGTAAATAGCCTTCCGATTCAAGATACACGCCGCCATAGAACATTTGCTCAACATCCCGCGACAGGCGCGATAAATTTACGTACACGCCGGCAAACGTCGCGATGATGACGACGGCAACGGTTATCAATATAGCAATACTCCGGTTCTTGAGATGTTTCACCTTGAGTCCCTAATATCCAATAATTTCTGCTTAAGCTCACTTTCTATGCGGCCGAGTTCTACTTCTGCTGCGCTGCGGCGCTGGCGGCCTTCGGTCTGTATAGTGCGCACTTCCTCAAGGGTATCTATGAGCGCTTGGTTTGTCGCCGCGAGCGTCTCTATATCCACGATGCCGCGCTCGGACTCTTTCGCTATCTCGATAGTCCCCTGCTTGAGCGTTTCCGCGTTTTTCCGCAGAAGTTCATTTGTCATATCCGTCACCTGTCGCTGAGCTTCCATCGCCTGCTGCGCGTGGTGCATACCGAGTGCGAGTACCATCTGGCTCTTCCAAAGCGGTATTGTATTGACAATAGACGTCTGAATTTTCTCGACCATCAGCGCGTCATTATTCTGGATAAGCCTTATCTGCGGGGCCATCTGAATGGATATCATCCTCGTAAGCTCAAGGTCGTAAAGCTTCTTTTCAAAACGATTAATCATATTCGCGTAGTCGTTGGCAGCCTGTGCGTCCTCCGGCTGACCGGACTCGGCCGCTATTTTCTGAAGCTCAGGCAAGCGTACATTTATGCATTCTTCCAGTTTTTGTTTGCCGGCAAGTATGTACATGGTGAGTTCCTTGAAGTACGCCTGATTGATCTCATACATCTTGTCGAGCATCGCCGCGTCTTTCATCAAAGTGATCTGGTGTTTTTCAAGCATATTGGATATTCTGTCAACATTTGATGAAACTTTTGCGTAGCTTGCCTTGAGAGAGGCTATCTGATTGCGGACCTTTCTTTTTATCCCCAAAAACCCTTTTTTTTCGTCCCCTCCAAATCCCTTGAGCTGTACGACAAGGTCGGACAGCATGCCTCCGACCTCGCCCATGTCCTTTGTCCGGACGCTGCTGAGCGCGTTTTCCGAGAATCCGGCGATGTTCCGCTGGGATGATGCGCCATAAGTCAGGACCGCGTTTGTGTCGGTGATGTCAATTTTGTCGGCAAAATCGCGAACCATCTTTTGCTCATCCTCAGAAAGCTGGCTGATATCGAGTTTTGCCACTTCGTCGGGTTGTTTGATTTGCAGAGCCTCCTCCGGCAAAGACGCGAGCGCCGCAGCATTAGGCGCGCCATTAGGGTCGAGAGTCAGGCTTGGCACATATTCCATAGCATTCGTTTCACTCATTATTATACATTTCCTTTCAAAATTAAGCATTTACATTCAAATCAAAAATCTCTTCCCATAAGGCCTTCTTTTTTCAGCATGGTTTCCAAGACGCGGATATCCGCCTCAATATCCAGCGCTTGACGCTGAAACAGCGAGTCAAAGAACTTTTTGTAGCTGTCGTACAGCGTGTCGAGTGCGGAGCCTATCTGCTCAAGGGCGCCTGTGACATTGTCCCCACTCGCTCCGCTGCTGCCGAAGCTGTCGTATGTGCGCAGGAGTTTTGTCGTAGCCGGCAGATAAAAATCAGCGAAGCGCCTGACCCGTTTATAGCTGTCGGGGTCGTCGTGAAGCCGCTTAAATATTTTTTCCGTTACGGTAATTACATCGCCGGTCTTCTGCCGCGTCTGCTGATCTGATATCCTATCACGCAGACTGCGCATCTCCGAGACGGCTTTTTCCCCCTCGAGGAGCAGCGCGTCGATTTGCTCATCTCCTGTGCGCGCAGGCTCTGTCGGGACTTCAATATACTCCTTCTTGCCGGGAAAAAGCGCAGTAAGGGCAAAATAGGCAATCACGGCCAAGCAAGCAAGCACAACAAAGTGCCATGTTCTGTACAGCGGAAAAATCACGCAGTACAAAACCCATACTGCCGCGACGCCATAGACCGGCACAACAGATTTTTTCTTAATCTCTATTATATTCAATTGACATTCCCCATCATTAGTATATTATATGTAGTATAACTCATGCAATGTTTTTTTGCATTAACTTTTTTGTGAGTTAGGGCGTGCAAACTTGCAAATGATAAAAATTGCCCCGTCGATACTTTCGGCGGATTTTACTAAACTCGGCGATGAAATAAAAAGCGTAAGCTGCGCTGATTACCTGCATTTCGATGTTATGGACGGGGTTTTCGTCCCTAACATCTCGATCGGGCTGCCTGTCCTTGAGGCTGTGCGCGGAATTACGAACATGACCCTTGACATACATCTTATGATAACGTCGCCCGCGAGCTGGGCCGCAAAGTTTGCGGAAGCGGGCGGTGATATAGTTGTGTTTCATGTTGAGGCTGAAGCCCCGGAAAACATTATATCCGCGATAGACTCCCTGCACAGGCTGGGCAAGAGGGCCGGCCTGTCGATAAAGCCGCAGACGCCTTATGAGTCGCTGCTTCCGTACATAGACGCCCTTGACATTGTCTTGGTGATGACGGTCGAACCCGGCTTTGGCGGTCAGAGCTTTATTTCGGACATGCTTCCGAAAATATCTCATTTGCGCGGCGTTATCGACGATCGCGGGCTGCATTGCGAGATAGAGGTTGACGGCGGTATAAACCCGGAAACCGCGAGGCTTTGCCATAAAGCCGGAGCAAACGTACTCGTTGCCGGAAGCGATATTTTCAACGCGCCGGATAGGAGAGCGCGGATCTCCGCTTTGCGCGGCGATGGGAAATGAAAGTTGAGAGTAAATGGATTTTTTTCCTTCTGCTTTAGAAAACCTAATAGATAGATTCGCCTCGCTGCCCGGGATTGGGCAAAAGACAGCGCAGAGGTTGGCTTTTTTCGTACTATCATTGCCTGACAGCGAGGCCGGAGCTTTTGCCGAGGCGATTACCGAGGCAAAAAAGAGCGTCCGCTGCTGCACCGTATGCTTAAACCTCACCGACGGCGAAGTATGCGCCATATGCCTTAATCCGCGCCGTGAAGCCGGAGTCATATGTGTCGTCTCCGACCCAAAGGGCGTACTGGCTATTGAGCGTTCGCACGAGTTTCAGGGAAGATACCACGTCCTGCACGGCGTTATTTCACCAATGAATAATGTCGGGCCTGACGATATTAAAATAAGAGAGCTTGTCGCCCGCGTTGCGGACGGGGATATAGTAGAGGTCATAATGGCCACAAACCCCGATACCGAAGGTGAGACAACGGCAAGATACATCTCACGGCTGCTGCAGCCGTTCGGCGTGAAGGTCACGCGGCTCGCTTACGGGATACCGGTCGGCTCGAGCCTTGAATTTGCTGATGACGCAACGTTAATGCGCGCCTTGGAAGGCCGCATGGAATTTTAGAGGAGTTATCATCTATGGCTGAAAAATTGAAGATTATTTCGCTTGGCGGACTCAACGAGGTCGGCAAGAACCTTATCGTACTCGAATACGGAGCGGATATTCTTGTCGTGGACTGTGGGCTTGGGTTCCCCGATGACGACATGTACGGAGTCGACATCGTAATACCGGACGTTACCTACCTTATCAAAAACAGCTCCCGAATACGCGGGATCGTACTCACACATGGTCACGAAGACCATACCGGGGCTTTGCCGTATGTAATGCGTGATATTTCCGCCCCGATATACGCAACGCCGCTGACTGCCGGCCTGGTTGAAATTAAGCTTGCTGAGCACGGCTTGCTGGAAAACTCGACTATTGAGGTAAAAAAGCCGGGAGACTCTTTCAAGCTCGGCTGCTTCAAGGTCGAGATGATCCATGTTAACCACAGCATTCCGGACGCAGTCTCACTCGCTGTCAAAACACCGGTGGGGATGATTATACTCACCGGAGATTTCAAAGTCGATACAACGCCGGTTTCCGGTGCAATGATGAACCTGGCCCGTTTCGGCGAGCTTGGCAACAGGGGGGTTCTTGCGCTGCTCTCAGACTCAACAAATATTGAAAGGCACGGTTGGTCAACCTCTGAAAGCAAGGTCGGCGAGCGGCTTGACGAACTCTTCCTCGGCTGTACGCAGCGGATACTTGTTACAACCTTCGCATCAAACGTACACCGCATCCAGCAGGTCATAGATTGTGCGGCAAAATACGGGCGATGCGTCGCCGTGACCGGACGGAGCATGGAAAACTCCCTTCGTGTTTCAACGGAGCTTGGCTGTGTGACAGCCCCGGACGGGGTGCTGACAGAGCTGAATCAGATAAAAGGCCTGCCGCCGGAGAAAACTGTCATAATAACAACGGGCAGTCAGGGTGAGCCTATGAGCGCGCTATACCGCATGGCGTTTTCCGGGCATCGACAGGTCGAGATAAAAGCCGGCGACAGGGTAATAATCTCCGCCTCCGCCGTACCCGGAAACGAAAAAACGGTAAACCGCGTCATCGACGAACTCTTCAGGCGCGGGGCTGAGGTCATATATGACAAGGTATCAGACCTCCATGTTTCAGGTCACGCATATCAGGAAGAGCTGAAAATGATGATGGCCCTGACAAAGCCAAAATTCTTCGTCCCGATACATGGCGAACACAGGCATCTTTGCACCCACGCAAAGCTGGCGACGCAAATGGGTATCTCGCCGAAAAACATCATTATTTCCGACATAGGGCAAGTGGTCGAGCTGTCCGCCAGAGGCATTAGCAAGAACGGGGCCGTCCCCTCCGGCAAAGTTTTTGTAGACGGAACCGGGGTAGGCGACGTCGGCTCCGTAGTACTGCGCGACAGGAAGCATCTGGCAAAGGACGGGATGCTGGTCGTGATTATCAACCTTTCCAGCGAGGACGGAAGCCTCGTCACAAGCCCGGACATAGTTACGCGCGGGTTCATATATGTCAAGGAGTCAGAAGAGCTGATGCGAGAACTGAAAGACGTCGTAATGAACACTCTCGAGCAGTTTGTGACCGAAAAAGTAAAAGATTGGGCCGCGCTCAAAAGCTCAATAAAGGCGGATCTGTCGGCGCACCTATACAAGACTACAAAGCGAAAACCAATGATACTGACAGTTGTCACTGAGATTTAATGCGGGTAGCTTATTGGAGACAGGGAGACGTTAGTGAATATACAGATTTTTGGTAAGGCTAAGTGTTTTGATACTAAGAAGGCGGAGCGGTATTTCAAGGAGCGGCGGATAAAATACCAGCGTATTGACCTTATCTCAGTCGGCCTAAGCCGTGGTGAATTCAACAGCGTCAAATCCGCCGTCGGACTCGGTGCGATGTTTGATGATGGGGCGCCGGGCGCCGAGATACTGACATATCTGGCCTATGAAGCAGACAAGGAGGAAAAACTCCTAGAATACCCGGAGTTTATTAAAACGCCGATCGTGAGAAACGGGAAAAAAGCGACAGTCGGGTACTGTCCGGAGGTTTGGAAAGGATGGGAAAGTTGAGAGTTGGGAGAGGTGCAGGAAAGTGTTATTAGGCTCAAGCAGCGGGAACAAGCAATTCCATATTGCGCTTTCTCCGGGCGATGTGGGGGAATATGCTATTTTGCCGGGGGATCCGGGGCGTGTTGAAGAAATCGCGGCGCAATTGAAAAACCCCGTCTTCGTCGCGGAAAACAGGGAGTACAGGACTTACGCGGGAGAACTTGCCGGCGGGCGCGTCTGCGTTACGTCTACAGGCATTGGGGGCGCTTCCGCAGCCATAGCGATTGAGGAACTGGTAAAATGCGGCGTCCATACCTTTATCCGCGTCGGCACATGCGGCGGGATGCAGCCGTGCGTTCTGCCCGGAGACGTCGTAATAGCTTCCGCCGCGATACGCGCCGAGGGCACGAGCGCCGAATATCTGCCGCGCGGATACCCGGCGTGCGCCGATTTTGAAGTGACGTCCGCTCTGAGGCTTGCCGCCGAAAAAGCCGGCCTTCGATATCACACCGGCGTCATACACAGCAAGGATTCCTTCTACGGGCAGACAGAGCCGGACAGTATGCCGACCGCAGCGAGATTGAAAGAGCATTGGAACATGTATATCCGCTGCGGCTGCCTTGCGTCCGAGATGGAGGCTGCGGCGCTATTTTCCGTCGGGCTTGTCCGCCGTGTGCGTGTTGGGGCCGTGCTGACTGCAATATGGAATCCTGAACTGCATAAGGCGGGAACAGAGCAGTCCGAATATAATAGCAATGACCGGGCCATATCCTGCGCCATAGGAGCCGTAAAGGAGCTAATGAGGAAGCCTGACAGTTGAGAGAAGCCCCTCCTCTCTCCTCTCCCGTCAAGCCCCTAACTCTTCCGAAATACTATCAGCTTGCTGATAATGTAATTTGCAATCACCACCAGCACTTGGGCTATGGCTTTGCCAATAAGAGGGTCTTGGGCGAGAACATCGACAAACAGCAGCACAGCGGCGACTTCAAGGGCCATCGTAAAGAGCCGGGAGCCTACGAATTTTATAAACTCCCGTGCTAGCGCCGCCTTTGTTTCACAGCGCCGCCTGAATACAAAATGCTTGTTTACGATATACGCAAACAAGATAGATGCAGATATAGCCGTCACATTGCTTACCGTGACGGCTACGCCTATTGCCCGCGTCAACAGCGCGAACAAAGCGAAGTTAACAAGAGTCGTCGCCACCCCGGCAATCAAATATCTTACTGCCTCGCCGCTTACGGCTCCTATCTTTTTTTCCCGGATGTATTCAGTTATTTTCCTCAGTATCATACCCGGGGGCCTCTATATTTCCCTGTACATTGCCGGTGCGTCCGACTTCAGCGCGTGTTCCGCGACGCTTATTACCTCGACCTTCAGAGCGCGCTGACCAAAGCGCGCTTCAATAACGTCGCCGGGCTTTACTTCATAGGAAGCTTTTGCCGTCCGCCCGTTGACGCTGATAAGCTGCTTATCGCACGCCTCGTTTGCCACTGTTCGGCGTTTGATAAGCCTTGATACTTTCAGATATTTATCCAACCTCATAATTTGCACCATGCATAAGGCCCGTCAAGACGGCGGGCAAAACGCCCTAATAACGGCGCGGGGTAACCGCGCCGTTATTATATACTATCACTCTATCGCTATCATTTCAAAACCTGGCGTCTGAAAGCCTCTGAAAAACTATTTCGCTACGGCGTCTTTGAGGGCTTTGCCTGCTTTGAATACCGGAGTCTTGGTTGCCGGGATATTGATGATCTCTTTGGTCTTGGGGTTGCGCCCTGTACGCGCTGCGCGGGCTTTGACGTCAAATATACCAAATCCTACCAGTTGGACCTTGTCTCCTGCCGCAAGGGCGTCGGTTACTGAATCGACCGTTGCGGAGAGGGCTTTTTCGCTGTCCTTCTTTGACAGTCCGGATTTTGCTGAAATTGCGCTGATGAGTTCTGCCTTGTTCATAAGTACTTTTCCTCCTAAATTATTGAAAACAATTTGTTTTTTGGGGATACCCCTTTTATATCAAAGAAGCCCGGGAGCTGTCGAGAGATAAACTGAGGTTTTTCGACGGTTCCTTATTATTGCTCCTTTAACTTTGCCTGTTCGTAAAGCTTGTCCATTTCGCCAAGAGTCATATCATCAAGACATTTCCCATCAGCCCGCGCCGCGCTTTCTACATGGGCGAAACGAGATATGAATTTCTCACAAGTATGTCCGAGGGCACTCTCAAGATCAACCCCAAAGAATCGGGCCACGTTCACAGCAGAAAACACAAGATCACCAAGCTCCTGTGCAACGCCTTCCCCGGATACTATGGCGTCTTCCAGTTCGCCAAGCTCGGAGCGCAGCGCCTCAAGCGCCCCGCTGTAGTCAGGCCAGTCAAACCCGGCCTTTGCCGCTTTATTTTGTATTTTCTCCGCGCGCCACAACCCCGGGAGACTCCGCGCGACGGCACGCATTCCGTCGGTTACCGTATCATGGTTTCTTTCCGCGCTCTTAATGCTTTCCCAGTTTGCGAGAACCTCCTCGCTGTCTTTTGCGTCCGCATCCCCAAATACGTGGGGGTGCCGCCTAATGAGCTTTAAGCACGCCGCGTCCGCGACCCCGTCCAGCGTAAAGCGACCGGCTTTCTCTTCGATGTCGGCGTGAAACACGACCTGCATCAAAATGTCCCCTAATTCTTCGCGAAGCAACTCCACGTCACATTCGTCAATTGCTTCGGCGGCTTCATAAGCCTCCTCTAACAAGTTGCGGCGAATACTTTCGTGAGTCTGCTCGCAGTCCCACGGGCATCCGCCCGGACTGCGCAGCAAATCTATGATTTTCTTCAGATCATAGACGCCGTAGCTGAGCTTGTTTTCAAAATCTACCATACTTTTGCCCTTTACGCAAGACGGTTTTTCAAAAAATTTTAATAATTATCGAATTCTCAGAAATTTTGCCAGTTTTTCGCCCTTAGGAATGAGCATAATGTCCTCTTTTGTGAGTGTTCGGGTCACAATTATAAGCACCGCGTATACCACTACTGCAATTACAATAGAGGCGGCCAAATAGACAGCGACGGCCGCGCGCCCGGTTCCGATAATGCCTGAACCAATCCTGAAGACCAGAGCGTATACAGAATAGGCCGCGCCGGCCATAGCAGCGGCGCAAAGCAAGGGCTTTATGAACACGCGGCTGAATTTCGGGCGCGCTTTGACTTTTACGATTATGAAAATGATATTCAAAGCCGAAATTGCCACAAAACATGCCAGCGTACCTATCGACGAGCCGACTATACTGATCTCCGGGATCACGACAAGGAAATACCCCAGGGATATGCGCAGAGCTGCGCCGACAGGGAATGTTATCATCGTGAGCTTTTCGTACCCATTTGCCTGCAGGATTGCCGTTGTGATGAGCTGCAGACAGACAAAGAACGAGGCCGCGCCCAATATTACCAATACATTAATAGTCACCTGCTCGATATTGTTGTAAAGCGCAACCAGTATCGGACTTGCGAGAACCATGATACCTGCGCATGCGGGCATAGCCAGCAGATTGACAATCTTCACAGCAGACTGCATAATTTCGCCGGCTTCGTTTCCCCTCTTCCTCGCGAGGGCGGCGGCTATTGCCGGTATGATGCTGATCGAAACCGGCACCACAAGCGCGGGCGGAAGATTATAGATCGTCAGCCCCAATGTATAAATCCCGAACAGCGAACTTGCCTCGTATTCAGAAAGGCTCAGGCCGCTCTGAAGCCTTCCGAGGACAACGCTTGAGTCAACGACCACCATAATAGCCATGAACGACGCGCCAAGGGTAATCGGGACGCTCACTTTGAACAGGTTTGCAAGTACGCTCATACGCCCGGGAAGCTCGTCCGGGGAGCCGGCCGGTAAGGCGCCGCAACCCTGTGATATGCCTTTATCATCGGCAGGCAGGGTTAAGCGGACTTGCTTTCTTTTGTGCCAGATCAAAAGCGGGATGCACAGCCCCAAACCAATGGTCACGCCTGTTATCGCGCCCGCCGACACAATGGCTGTTCCGTAATTCCTGCTTGACAGCCAGAATGTAGCCGCAATACCGAACGCCGCCTTGCACAATACTTCAACCACCTGGGAGGCCGCCGTAGGAATCATGTTTTCAAACCCTTGCGTATACCCCCTGTAGACTGATATAATGCACACAAAGAAGACCGCCGGCGCCATAACGCGAATGCCGGGCCCGGCCAGCGAATTGTTCATAAATCCGGCCAAATTGTCCGCAAAAAGGAACATTATCATCATCGCGGCTACGCCGATTACAGAAAAAGCCGGCAGCGCAACTGAAAAATAGCGTTTCACAAGCCCTGTGTTTCCTGTGGCGGCGGCGGCTGAGACCATTCTTGATATGGCGACCGGTACGCCGGCTGTCGCTATTGTCAAGATAAGGGTATAGATATTGTACGTCACCTGAAAAGCCCCGACCCCCGCGACGCCCATTTCACTGAAAATGGGGATCTTGTATACAGCGCCGATTATTTTGACGAAAATCGAAGCCGCAGCCAATATGGCGGCGCCCTTCAAATAGTTTTGTTTTTTCGTTTCCTGCAAATTAACCTCCCGGACACGGCGCCGCCGCGCACTGCGCGTCCGCACGGTGGGTGATAGTATCTTAACGGCTGTAGCTTTATTGTTTTTGCTTTGCCGTTACAGGTCGCTAAGGTACTAATACTACACCTATGCCGCGCAAAATGCAACCATTTCTGTAGGATAACCTTCCATAAAACTACTGAGATGATTATTGCCGTTATCTGCTGATTATCGGCAGCAAAAAAATACCCCCCAACTACTATATCTGAATATTCAGTTCCTCAATGTTGAAAAAATGCGTGTGGAAAAACCTGTGGACAATGTGCAAAATCACTGTGGGAGCAAGTGTATGTTTTCGCATAAGCAATTATTGTCAACCAAAAATATGCATTTTTGAATGAATATCATCATAAATTAACAGAATTATTACACATTATTCATTTACTGATATGTATAAATCAATGTAAAATTGTATCAAGTGCGATAGGACGTAATAGCCTTTTCGCTGACACTCAGTTGCGTACTGCGTACAAGTGAGGACGGATTGGAGAGAAAACAAATGAACGACGACCGTGATCGCTATAACTATACTCCGCCGCAGGCGCCGTTTCGAAGGCCCCAGGAAGCTCCGCCGCAAGCTCCGTTGCGCAGGCCCCAGGAAGCTCCGCTGCAAGCTCCGTTGCGCAGTTCGCGGGAAACGACACCGCCGCACGCATGGCCGCATTCTCCGCCGCCTGTGCCGCCTGTGAGGCGTCGCAGGCAGAGGAGGGGTACGGGCGGCGCGGCGGTGCTGATCGTGTTTTGCCTGATTATCTCCGGGGCGGCCGGTTTTGCCGGCGGTTATCTGGCGAATGCAACAAGACCTCTTCCCGCTACGGCCACAGATCCGCCGCCGATGTTCCGCCCGGAGACAATCGCTCAGGAACCTGTTGTAGTATTCCCGTCAGGAACTTCGGAGCACGCTGCCGATGAATCAGAGGCGGGAATCAGCCTGACCGAATCCGAACCTGAAGCCGATAATGCTTTATCTGAAACAGATACGCAGACGGACAGCACCGGACGCCGGACGCCGGATGCGTCCGAGGTCGCGACGACAGTCAGGCAGTCGGTAGTCGAGATAAAAATCGGTATCTCCTCCGCCGGGGGCATGGCCGGAAGCCGGGCCGGAGACATCGGCTCCGGGAGCGGCGTCATAATCAGCGAGGACGGATATATCGTAACTAACAATCACGTTATTAACGGCGCGACAAGTATTACAGTGCGCCTGTCAGACGGCCGGGAATACCCTGCAGAGCTTATTAGTACCGATGTCAGGACAGATGTGGCTGTACTCAAGATATCAGAATCCGGGCTGACGGCCGCGGTCTTCGGCGATTCGACGGAGCTTTCCGTCGGAGAGGGCGCGCTGGCTGTCGGCAATCCCCTCGGGGAATTGGGCGGAACCGTAACCAGCGGGATAATATCCGCCCTTGACCGTGACATAGTCGTTGAAGGGCAGATTATGACGCTCTTGCAGACAGACGCGGCTGTCAACCCGGGCAACTCAGGCGGCGGCCTGTTTAATATGAACGGCGAGCTTATTGGCGTTGTGGTCGCGAAATCGGGCGGCATCAATATTGAGGGCCTCGGGTTTGCAATACCGTCAAACACGGCCCGGTCGGTCATAGACGACCTTTTAGAGCATGGATTCGTCAGAGGCAGGGCCGTCGTCGCGGGGCTGGAGCTTATCGACGTCCAGACGACCCAATCCGCGCGCGCCCATCGCGTGAACTATTTGGGCCTGTATATTTTTAACTCGCCGGATGACCGCCTTCTCCGGGGCGACAGGATAACAGCCGTCGGCAATCGGGGAATCACCAATCAGATAAGCTTTGACTCGGCAATGAGGAGCCTCGCCATCGGTGACACCGTTGATATCACGGTGGCGCGCGGCGACCAAAGCGTAACAATAAGCGTTACTTTGTCGGAATGGCGACCCGACAACGCATAGGGGCCTTGAGGCAATGCTATATTAACGGCAATTGTAACTACGCACAACCCACTGCCGTCATTGCGGGCTTGACCCGCAATCCCCCGCGGATTTCGGGGGGATTGCGGCTCGGAGGCCGCAATGACGAAGCTTGGAATGTTTCAGCAGAGAGGTACTGAGCTTTTACCGGCAAGTAAAGAACATACTGTCTAAAAATAAATTGATACCAATAAATAACGGGACTCACGCACTTTTTCGATGCGGAGTCCCGTCATTGTTGTTTATTGCCAAATCCAAAGCGGGTTTTGCGACACTCAATTAATTGTCAACTGTCAATTGTCAACTGTCAATTGCCAATCGCCATCCTACCTCTCAACAGTTACCCTGAGGCTCGTCGATCTGCTGCCGACCCTTACTGTTATTGTCGCCGTACCCGCCCTGTTGGCGGTTATCAGGCCATCGGACGATACTGAGGCGATTCTGGTTGAGCCTGAGGAATATGTGGTGGTCGTGACTGTTGCGTCCGGGGGGTTTATTATCGGATAGATCTGGTATGTGTCGCCCACTCTGAGAGTGACCCGCGACTCCGGCAATGATACCGACGCAACCGGCACATTGACTGTCACGACGCACTGCGCTGTGTGCGCTCCGCTGTCGCTTATGGCTGTTATCGTAGCTGTTCCTGCGGATACCGCGGTTACCCTTCCGTTTGGCTCGACACGGGCGACGGCGCTGTTGTCCGATACCCAGGTCACGTTTCTCATCGTGGCGTTAGACGGCCTGTATGAGACTGTGAGCGTACCTGTGCGCCCGGTGTTCAGGGAAAGAGTACTCCTGTTGAGGCTGATCGACGTCACCGGCCGTGAGTCCGCCCTGACGGTCACCTTGCACTCGGCTTTTATGCTGCCGTTTGCGTTTGCTGCGGTTATTGTCGCAGTCCCGGCTCTGACGCCCGTCACGATACCGCCTGAGACTTCCGCCACGCCAGTGTCGGATGAGCTCCATATAAGCGCCCCTCTGTCTGCGTTGAAAGGTACGACGAAAGGCTCAAGCCTCGTCGTCCCGCCTATGGCGACCCCGGCCGTGCTGCGGAGCCTGATTTCCGTCGGCGCCGGCGCTGAAGTCGTCGGAGGCGTGCCGGGCTGCTGCCCCGGCTGGGACGGCTCCTGTGCCGACGAGGGCGTTCCGGGTTCGGTCACCACAACCGTCGCGCCGCCTACCGGGGTACCGTCGGAGGCGATCTCTACGTTTACACTAACGCTCCTTCCGCTGCTGCGGGATCTGATATTCACCCGGGTCCTTCCTGCCCTGCGCGGCGTCGCGTTACCTTCTTCGTCTATGGACAGGATTTCCGGGTCTTCGCTTACGAACACTGCGTCCTCAAGGTCGATCCCAACGGACAAGGCAGCGGAAGCAACAGCGGGCATAGAAGCGGTTGAGAAGATAGGCCCGATTGGGAAGCCGAGGGGTTGGATGGGGGAGGGTGGCGCGGCGGGCTGATACACGAGGATACGGATACTGGCGCTTGCCCCTCCGTTGGTGATCGTCAAGTCGGCAACACCCGGAGCAACGCCCAGCGCCCTTGCGGTCAAACCGCTGTGAGTGGCCGGTGGCGGAGTTTGCTCAACAATTCTGAAAACATTTTCGTCACTGCTGGAGAAGAGAGTTTGGGCATTTCTAGGCACACCTGTTTGAATAACACTCTGCCTTTCTACAAGCGGCTCTAACGTTGTTGAACCAGCAGCGATATCATACACCTGTCTGACTGTAACGTCGATATACGCAGGATTGCCTGTGGCACCGAGTCTGGCTGTTATTCTGGCAGTACCGGGCCCTACAATCGTGTAGCTGTTTCCGCTGGTAGTTAATACTGACGGGTTGTCAGAAAATGACATGAAGTTTGGGTCGTTGATGTCTATGCCCGCGCTAGTCAAAAAGGGTCCAACGCCGGGATCCATTGCGAGAAGAGAACCGGAGGGGCGTGTGGGACTGCCCGCGCCGGAGCTGGGGGTACCAACGCCGGTAGTCCACTCCCACAGAGCTACAGAGTGTACAAACGGTTGCTGATGAAGCACGGGTATAATGATCGTAAGCGGTGGGTCGTTGGTTATTGAAAAAGCAAAACGCATTCTGCCCGTATTTGTGCCTCGAGAGGCAAACCCAGTGTTGCCATGCTGTGAAACGCCTACCACAAATATATAGTTATGAGGAGTCCCTTCTTGACCTGGGGGACGCGGTGGCGGCGGGTCTCGAAGGACATTTGACAAATCGAGGCTTAGGTAGTACTGAGCCAGAAACCACTCAATGGTCGGGTTTCGTACTATGCCGGTAATGTTGGCTTCGAAAAACTCAGGGAACATTGCATTTTCTGCCGTGGCGAGCGGCGCTGGGCCCGGAAGGCCGGTAACGGGGTCTTCCTTACCTTCGAAATCATAAAAGTCTATACCGCGATGGCTTCCCGGAATGATTGCTTCCCTATGCACGCGGCCAATGTGTATAGTCTCATTCCATGTGATGGTGGGAGCGGTGATTGTGGTCTGCGGACTAACAAAACGCACCGGCCTGGGCTGGAGATGCACATAGAAGTAGTTAAAATCGGCGTATTGATCCTCGTCAACTATTGCCCTTATCGGCGCCGTATTTGAAACCTGCACACCGTTGACGTCAACGATCCTGTACTCTGCAGTTCCGCTAGGGCCTGTCAGCCCGGGCGCAGCATCGAAGAATATAAAGCCGCCAGTGCGGTCATATTTCGCGTAATCGATAGATAATCCCGGACCGGTTGGGGCGGAAACCCAAGGGCCAAACACATTTGTGACCGGGTCACGATCCCTTCTTTCAACCCGGAAGCCGGATGAGGGGGAAATAATTTGATTGTACTCACCGTCTGTTCCAAAGAGGAACATATTCTCGCGGAAGAAGAGGTTCCCCCAGACAGGCACATCCTGACTGTCAAGGTTACGCTCCGGCGTGTAAAAGATTGCGTACAATCCGGTCATCTCCGATGTATTCCTTATGCGCCCGTCGGTGGCGACAAGCTCATGTGACGCTTCCACCTTGGTCGTGTCCGCCCTTCTGAGCAGCTCTACACGCCGGGCGCTCGCCGCGACATTGTTTGAAGAAACAAAGTCGTGAAATCCCGTGAACGTGGCCGCGTCGGCGGGTATTGTGCCGGAGTCCGTGTTAAACGCGCTGCCGAAGCTGACGGGCACGCCAGGAGTTCCCATCTGCAGGGGCAGACCGTCGTATTTACCCAGGATAGAATTGCTGCCGTCGTTGCTTACGCTCACATTGCGCAGGATCTCGCGGTAATAGTTTGCCATGTAGGTATGCCATACCATAGCGCCGGTGTGTGGGGCGTTGTTGAGCATCGGTGTGACGACAACGGTTTCATCGAGCGTCATTTGTATGACGTCTTCGTGCCCCGTACTTCTGATCGTGCCGCTCTGGCTTGGACCTTGATAATTAAAAGTGATTCCGCCGACGCTCTCGGGCGATACGCGTATTTCCTGAATGCTGACGGGGTCGCCCGTGACTCCAGCGCTCGGGTCGCTGTCATAAAGCAGTACTGTAGCAGGGCCGGCGCCGTTGGGTCTGGCAGTGATTATCACAGGGTCGTCAATATTGTAGGGTCCCGGCGGCACAGTCGCGACAGTCACCGGCACAACCACCGGATACAGCCTCAAGAACTCGGCCGCGGTGGGATTGACGGCGTTCATTCGCATGGTCGTAGTCCCGCCGGAATTAACTATCGAGTGCGTCAGGGTAGTCGTCACGCCAAAATCGGCGTCACTGAGGACATTGACGATCACCTCGGTAATG
>Ga0099364_10003704_pt1 | contig 23563 bp, 14 predicted proteins | sample TergutTh196P3_FD_73070 | JGI IMG/M metagenome (GOLD analysis project Ga0099364, IMG submission 73070) | Microcerotermes parvus P3 segment gut microbial communities from Pointe-Noire, Republic of the Congo - Th196 P3 | ecosystem: Host-associated > Arthropoda: Insects > Digestive system > Gut ...
TAGCCGTCGTCGGTTTTGTTGATGTGGAAGACTATTCGCAAGTCAGTTCCAAAATTATTCAAAACGCCGCTCCATTGACCGACAACGTCCTGTGCCTGCAACACTGTCCCTTTAAGGAAAATTACCATATATATAACTGCTTTTAAATACTGATTCATTATGAATTTTTGAATTTTGATTTTTTTGAATTTTTGAATTTTTGAATAATTTTCTCGTTTCGGCTGCATTTTTGCGATTGATGTAATATACTGCGCCATTGCGTTCAACAATTCTTATAACCGGGCTTAGTCCGGCGGTTATATTCAAGTGTATTTTGTCGCCGTTTTTTGTCCTGAACTTTCCCCGATGCACTTTGAAAAGCGAAATTCCGTTAGCACGAATGGATATTCCGGGTATTTCGCGCCATGCAATGGTATCGACTTCAATAATATCCGCATACGGAATGTTCACCCCATATATACCTCTCATTTTGAAAGCGTCAGAATCGGGGACGAACTTTGGTTCTTTATATGCAAAATAAATAAAGAAAAAAATCGCAGCATGCCCCACAGCAACCGTTATTGCGACAATCCATTTATGATAATTATTCAAAGATTCCAAAATTCAGTTATTCAATTATTCAATTATTTTTTTGGGGCAAAAATAGATAAAAAAAATCATTGCTCCAAAAAAAAAATCTCTAAATGAAACCGTTGTAGGTTTTGTCGCTTCGGCACGGGAAGGATGCGTATAAGAGACAAAACCTGCCTTGGTTGCGCTAACCCCTCTCCTACTCTATCGCTCTTCTGCCATTCGCAAGGCGGTTATGGTCAGCATTTTAGAAATTTCTTTCTATGGATGTTGAAAATAGAAATAAAGTTTTCGGGTAAAAGTTCCGTTCACTTCGTTCAACTGGCTCATAGGTCCGAATATTTCCGGTCGCTGGTTGATATATGTAGCCATTTTTGTTCCTGTTGCGGGTATATGGTCGAGAAATGAAATATCACCTGCGGGTAGCGGCGGGTGTGGTTCCATGCCGTCTAACGCTTGAAAATCAAACAATCTCAAGAACATATCATCGTTATCTGAGGCAATAACAAAACGACCTTCGAGGGTGCTAAATTCTGCCCATACCACATCGGCGTGATGTCCCTTAAATTCAGGATATATCCATGGCGCAGCGCCGGTCTGGGTATCGTTATACATCTTTGCCCACACATCGAACGCCATTCCTTGAGGACGATTTTTCCAAACACGATATGGACCTTTTCCAAGCCAGCGAACACTTACGACCTGTTTTTCAGGATAATTAAAAGTCACCCCTGTAAATTGAAAATTTCCTTCAAGAGCGTAAGCATAGTCCAATTCCAACCATCCGGAAGGGTGCATCGTCCATCGTATGAATTTCATATCGCCGTCGCAAGTAAATTCAACAACTTGCGAATCGCCCTTCTGCTGATGTTCATAACCGGTAACTGTTGATTTGCCGACAACTAATATCGGACCATTGTTGAATCGCGCGCGACCGGCGCCTGTAATCTGTCTCAACAAACCTGTTTTTTTGCTGATAACAGCAATTATTCCGTTTCCTGTAAGATAAATAAGCGAATCTGCCGATTCTATCTGTACAACTTCAGGCGTTGTCGGAACGGGTGAATCCCATACTGATTTTGTATCTTCGCTAATTGCATTTTCGGGAGTAGCGGGCGCAGGCGTTGGTGCGGGCGCGGGCGTTGGTCTTCCTGCGGGTCCTCTCATTCCGGCGGGGCGCTCTTCTGAATATGTTGCAGGGTTTTCGCCTGTTTTTTGAACTATGCCCGAAAGGATAGCAGTGTTGTTGCTAATACGATAAACATAGTTCATCACTTCGGCTCCTGTATGGTCGAAAATAGCGAGCGTCAAAGCATCATACGACCTCCAAGAAGAAGGTAACTGTATTTGCAGATTACCCGTTTGTAATGGCGCTACATCAGGACCTTTTAAAACGCCTTCATGTTTTACCGCATGGCTGGAAATATATTCGCCGGGCTTGGCATAATCCACTAATTGCCATTTGAAAGTACACTGGTTAAGGTTTGTGAAAAAGAAACGGTTTTCCAAAGGAATTGCTCCTGAAAAATTCGTCGGAAGCGTTTTTATTGCGGGTTTTACAGTAGTAAATATTTCGCGAATTGCATAATAACTTCCTTCTTTTTCACGATGCGGACCCAATACTCCGTCGTTGGCATGCACTAACTGCGTGTCAAACTGATTTTGCATATCGGTGCGCATTATTGCCTCGTCGGCAAAAGCCCACAAGAATCCGCCGGCTGAAATAGGCGACTTCCACATCAATTCCCAAAAGTCTTCTAATCCGGCTCCACCGCCGCCATCGTCCTGACAATGAATAAATTCGGTGGTCATCAATATAAGCGTATCCTGTTGCATGTATTCTACTAAACTTGGATAGTCTACGTAGTGGTCACATTCTATTCCGTTAATTGCATTTCCGGGTCTGTTGTGAGCATGAATCACCGTTCTTTTAGACGGGTCGTACAATGCATAATCATCGACAAGTTCTTTGTTGTGACCGCCTTCGTTTCCATTGCTCCAAAGAATGACGGAAGGATGGTTTACGTCGCGCTCTACTAATGAACGAACTAATTTCCTGCCGACAGGCGTATCATAAGCGGCTTGCCAGCCTGCAAGTTCATTGATAACATACAGCCCTAATGAATCGCAGAGATATAAAAAATCCTTGTCGGGTTGATAGTGCGCACAACGAACGGCGTTCATATTCATACCTTTCAGCCTTTCGATGTCGAGCAATGCTACGTTACGGCTTACTGTACGACCCGTTTCAGGCCAAAATACGTGTCGGTTCACGCCCTTCATTTTTATTTTTACTCCGTTCACATAAATACCGTCGCCCTGACGCACTTCAACAGTTCTGAAACCAAATACATCGGAAGAGCGATGCAACAGTCGCCTGCCGTCGTTCAACGAAACTGTTACCTTGTACATATTCGGCGTTTCATCTGTCCAGGGTTTAATGTTGGGAACTTTCCCTTCAATCCTTGTTTTGTTGTTGCCCGCTACTGCTTTTCCCGTAAAAGTAGCCACTACCTTACCATCGTGTGAGATTTCTGCTACTAACGTTTGCTCTTTGGAAAGGTTAGACGTTGTTACATCGACCAAAAAATCTCCCGAAAATTGTGCGTCTACCGCCAAATGCGAAATGTGCTGTTTGGGGAATGATTGCAGATATACCGGACGAAAAATTCCGCCAAAAATCCAATAGTCAGCATAACGCTCGGCATTATTGACAGCTCTATTCGATGACATTTTGCTAACGGTCACTTCCAGCAAATTGTCGCCGCCGAATTTCAGTTTGTCGCTAATATCGTATTTAAAACGATAAAACGAGCCTTGATGAATATCTCCGGCGCTTTGTCCGTTGATTTTTACTTCAGTGTCGGTCATCGAACCTTCAAACACTATCCACACTTCTCTGTCTTTCCATGCGGCAGGAACGTTAAACGAATAGCGATACATCCCTTGTTCGTCTGCAAATCTCACGCGATTTCCGTAAGAAAAATTATCGCGTCCGTAATTGTACACTCCAAAGCCCTGCAATTCCCAGCAAGAAGGCACCTCTATATTTGTCCAGTAGCCGCTTTTGCGACCCGAAGTACAGAAAAAATCCCACGTAACCGTGTTGTCTTTATCTAAACCTGATAGATACTGTATCTGAGTATCTGTTTGAGCGAAGATGCCTGTTATCGTCATTATATTGACGAAACAAAAAAATATTATTATTTTCATTTTTACTTTATTTAAATTATTAATTAATTGAACTCTTTCATCTTTTCACATCAACAACATACCACGTTGTTACTTCATTTCCAACGGGGAATGACCATTTTTTACCTTTTTTTTCGGCTTTTACTGTTTCTCCGAAGGGAACGCCTGCCCCGTTGAGCGCCCTTATTTCAACGGATTTGGCGCCTTCCAGATTTTGCAAAACAATCAGTCCGCTAACGACTTCTATCATCGACGGTGGTCCGCCCCGCCTCATACGCCTGTCGGCGCTGTTGGGGTCGGTAACGGTGTTCACAATTTTTCCGCCTGTGGTGAGCAGCAATGTAGCCGACTTGCTGATAGGGTGATTATCAAGCGACGACAGTGTGATAGCGCAAAATTCGTTGTTCACTGAAACCGACAAATTGTCGGCTGCAAGGGTATTGTCTTTGATAAAGCCTATAAACGCCTGTGAATAAGCGCTGTTTACAGTCACAAAACCTTTTTCGGCATTTGTTGTGTTCCAACTCAATTCCTTAGTATCCGAAATCAAAGGATTTTCGTTAACCGGCTCAAAATGTTGTGTTTCCGGTCCTTCAATAGAGCCTATTCTGACTTTGTGTTTGAACACATACGAAGGCGAAAATCCGGGCGTATAATAAGGCGCTTCTTCCATCGGCATCCGCATTGTTTCGGCTAACTGCTCCTTCGTATAAGTCCGCTCTATTGTTTGTATGCCTTCGCTGACGTCGCCGCGCAGATACATCAGCGCTGCTGCAACCATCTGCGGAATTTTCACGGGGTGATGCGAAATATCGAACGCATCGCCCACGTAGCCCGCGTAGTCGGCGTCAGTCTTTGGTTCGAAGGTATATAGCATTATTGCGTCCCAGTCCTGAAAACTGCCGTAGGCAGCGAGAATTGGAATACCTTCACACTCGTAATCGTTGGGAAATGCGTGATTTACTTCGGTAACGGCATAGGGAACGCCCGACATTGCCGTGCGCGTAAGTTTCGATACAGTCGATGAATCGGGCTCGTTGACCATTGGCGTGTTCAGTTTTCCGGGCCACGAAGGATGTTGCCAGTAAACGTGTCCGTCTAATATATCGAGAACGGCATTTGATTCAATCATCGGATATTCGCTTTGGTTATGCAAAAAATCATTGCTGCCCAGCAAAAGCGACTTAACGTGCAAACTATCCTTCAAAAAAGTTTGCATTTCGAGGAAAAACTGTTTTTCTACATCAACATAAAAAGCCACTGTTGCCTGAAACCACTCTTTACCTGCTACGTTGAACTGATTTTTTCGCGGGCGTGGTATCAATTCGTTCGCATTAGCGCCCGATTGATTGCGAATTAGCGCTATTGTTTCCCCGTCATAGTTCTGTGCAAGATATTCATTGAACAGGGCGGTCAACATATCTGAATGATATTTTGTGAGCGGGCGGAAATTTACGTCGCGTCCCGGATTTTCGGCGGGATGCAAAGCATCGCGATGCCAGGCGTCAAAAAAAGTATTTTCGTTGACCAATTCTACAATAACTATTGCCGGTTCGTTGCGATATTCCGTTTGCGTGTAAGGATTGTAGCGCGTGAGCAAGTCGCCGGCATATTCTTTTTGCAATTTTATCAGTTGCCGGTCGAAATACGACGCATATTTTCCCCATCCTATATTGTTATACTCTGCTACTCCGTCGCCTTCTTTGAATGTTCGCCCAACAAGCAGATTCAGGTCTATATATATGCCGTTCCTTTTCAGTTCGGCAATCCAAAAATCCAATTTATCCAATTGTTCGGGGTCTAATTTCCTGGTATCGTTCCTATTAGGGTCAATCAACCCGCGAGGCATGAACAGGTCTAAAAAATGCAGCCTGACACAGTTGATACCCAAGCGAGCCAGAACGCCCGCATAGAACGTGGATTCTTCATGGCTTGGCAATTGCGACGAGCCGCGCGTCCAATCCGTTATATTAACGCCCCAGAGCCGAAGTTTTGTTCCGTCGGGCTTAACAAATTTACCGTCTTTCAGGGTAACAAATCCGGTTTTCCCCGCAGGCTTTTCCAAAAGAAAAGAGAGGTCAATACTTGTATTTTCAGCCGCCCGATAATCGATAACGAAAGGCTGCGGACTGTCGTACAGCGGCGGAGGCAAAGTTAAGGGTTGCCGGCATCCGAATATTGCCGGCAAACAAAATAATAATGATAAAACTCTTATTTTCACGTTTTTAATAAATTTATTTATTTACTAATAAAAACGCAAAAATAGTTGAAATATTTTAGAATTAGTTTTTTTTTTTTGATTAGGTAAAAATTAGTTTTTTTTTAAGGCATGGAAAATTTACTACTTGTAAAGGTATCATTTGCGGCAAAGAGTCCCGCAGGGACGGAATATGGGAGAAAGATATTGCGTACCTAAAGGCACGCTCAAATTCGTGTGTGCATCTGTTTTCTACCGATATTACATCCCAAACGGGATGTGTCGCACGGCGCGTCATTGCGGGCTTGACCCGCAATCTCCCAAAGGGGATGCTGAAACAAGTTCAGCATGATATTGACGCCGAAACAACGACTTGTAGAGCCTATGCTATGCGCCAAATATTGGCAAATGTAGGGCGATGATTTTTGCGGGTACCTCATAGTCGAAGTCAGGAAGTGGGGTAGGGATATTATGATTTTCAGTATTTACGTTTATTTCATTAATAGACGGTTATGAATGGTGAATGATTTTTTTATTTTTTTTTTTACTTCATAATTTATTTTTTTGTATTTTTGCGCGAATAAAATTTTAATCATGAAAAGTAAGTATTTTTTATTGTATGTAATTTTGATTGCGTTCGCAGTATCGACGAACGCACAAGAATTGTGGCCTGACGGGACGCCCATTTCCGATTGGTTTCGTACTAACACGCCGACCGATGTTAGCAAATTAGGCAAAGCCTACCGTATCACCGACTACGGCGTATCCGGCGACAGCGCATTAGTGCAGACCGAAAAGATTCAAGCCGTTATTGATTTGGCTGCCGAAGAGGGCGGGGGAGTTATTATTGTCCCCAAAGGCGTCTATTTGAGCGGCTCGCTGTTTTTCAAACCAAAGACCCACCTGCATATTGAAGAAGGCGGCGTCATAAAGGGCAGCGATGATATAAGCGATTTCGCAGTGCTGATGACCCGCATTGAAGGGGAAAGCGTTCGTTATTTTGCCGCATTGGTCAATGCCGACAGGGTGGACGGATTCACCATTTCAGGCAAAGGGACCATTAACGGTAACGGGTTGAGATATTGGAAGGCGTTTTGGTTGCGCCGGCAATGGAACCCACAGTGTACGAACAAGGATGAACAGCGTCCGCGTTTAGTATTCATTTCCAACAGTAAAGATGTTCAATTATCGGACGTACGTCTTATCAATTCACCATTTTGGACTACCCACATTTATAAATGTGAGAACGTTAAACTGCTGAATTTGTATATCTTCGCACCTTCGGCTCCGGTACGCGCGCCAAGTTCGGACGCTATTGACATCGACGCCTGTACAAACGTTTTGGTTAAAGGCTGTTACATGTCGGTCAATGACGACGCAATAGCCCTCAAAGGCGGCAAAGGTCCCACAGCCGACCAACTTCCCGAAAACGGTCCTAACCGAAATATTCTTATCGAAGACGTTGTATTTGGCTATTGTCACGGCGCATTGACTTGTGGCAGCGAATCTATTCATAATTACAATGTGATTGTACGTCGCTGCAAGTTAGATAATGTAGAGCGCCTTCTTTGGCTGAAGATGCGCGCCGACACCCCGCAACACTACGAGTATATCACTATTGAAGATATAACAGGAACGGTCAATAATTTTATTTTTATACGTCCATGGACGCAATTCACAAATTTGCAGGGACAAACGGAATATCCGAAAAAATATGCCAATAATATAGTGATGCGCAACATTGATGTAGAATGTAACACATTTTTCAATGTAGGCGCTTCCGACCAGTATTTCCTATCAGATTTCACTTTCGAAAACTTGAACATCAGAGCGAGAAACGGCAGCATCAGCACAGAGATAATTAAAAATTTCATATTGCGAAATGTAACAATAAACGGGGAAAGAAGGTTTTAGTTTTGTGGGATAAAAAACTTTCCTTGCCACGTATTCAACTCTTCCAACCGCTTTTCGAGCAGTTGCCACAGTTGCGCATTGCGTAGCCCCCAACCCTGCGTTATCATGCAGCACGGCGGCATTTCGTTAGCAAAGCGCTCTACCACAATACGCGGGTCTAAACGTTCGAGAAAATGTGCTATAAAATCAATGTATTCATCACATCCGAAGAGTTGAAACTCTTCAGGATTTTGGGCATATTGCTCGGCAAAAGCAGTACCTGCCGCTATTTGCAATTGGTGAAACTTTACGGTATCAATAGGCAATTGATTGATAATATCCGCCTGAGCTAACATTTCCTCGCGTGTTTCGCCCGGCAAACCAAATATAAAATGCGCGCCAACCCTGATACCGCGCGAGGCTGTTGCTTCAAGCGCCTGTTTGCTTTGCTCGAAAGTATGCCCGCGGTTAATATGTTCTAAACTGCGGTTGTAGCAACTTTCAACGCCATATTCTATCGCCGCAAAATGTTTCCGGTTCAATTCTGAAATATAATCAAGCTTTTCGTTGTCCACACAGTCGGGGCGAGTACCGATTACAATGCCTATCACATCGGGAACTGATAAGGCTTCTTCATACAATACGCGCAACGTTTGCAATGGCGCATAACTGTTAGTATATGCCTGAAAATACGCTAAATAACGGTATGCTTTTCGGTAGCGTGCTTTGTGAAATTTGATACCTTCAAGCAACTGCTGACGTATGCTTTTTTGCGGGCTGCAATACGACGGACTAAAAGCGTCGTTATTGCAATAAGCACAACCGCCAACCCCAACGCTACCATCGCGATTAGGACAGGTAAAGCCGGCGTCAATGCTCAATTTTTGAACCCGTCCACCATAATGCCGCCTGAAATATTCAGTATAAGAGGTATATCGCATTTGAATTGAATATTTTCCAAACCGCAAAAATAACCTCTTTTTTCAAATCCAACAAAAATTTTTTAGAGCAAAGAAAAAGAAAAAGGCAGTGAAAATTGATAGTACAAATATTTGTATCATACAAATATTTGTACTATTTTTTACAGATTAATGGTTAAAACCATCGATTAATTGAAGCTTAATACCTCAAATAGAGAGCACTGCGTTTCTCTTCTTTACAAATCCAAAAAAACTCTACTAAAAACGTAAAAAAATATTTTTGATAACTTTTTTCAAAAAAAATAGTTTAAAAAAAAAATATATTCTATCTTTGCATTTTGAAAATCTAAAAAGAAATGAATCCTGAAAATATATAGTTTTTAGTATAACCAAGTAAACAGTTAGTAAATGATAAAATAAAGAATGAAGAAGTATATATAGTAGAAAGTAGCAGTTGCTATTTTGTTCTTGTGACGCAATTTCCACTTGTTAGCCCTTTTACAGGGTTAACTAAATCAAGAATAAGTTAGTAAACGTCGCACGTTGCGGCGTGGAAAAACTTGTTGGATTTAGTAGGCGTGGAAACCTGTGTCACAGGCAAGGAAATGATTCCACGCTAATTTTGTTCTATATCACTTAAAACCAAGTAAATAAATTAAAAAACATAAATCTAATAAATAATTTAAAACCAAATTAAAAATGAATAAAGTATCTTTTTTGACCGGTAGAGACGCGGCATGCCACGTCTCTACGAAGACCCGCTGCATTTCGATGTGGCAAAGGGTAGTAATTTTCTTGTGCGCATCGCTTTGCGCCGCAACCCTTAGCGCACAAACATGGGACATTGGCTCGCCTACGGCAACCGATGTGACCGCAACGCTGAGCAACGGTACGCTCACAATCAGCGGAACTGGCGCGATGACAGATTTTGCAGCCACAGTCTTCATCCCCTGGTTCTCCGAACGAGCGAATATCTCCGCGATAATCATCGAAAACGGAATTACACACCTTGGCAACAATGCGTTCAGGAATGTTCAAGCGTCTTCAGTAAGCATCGCAGGTAGCGTTGAATCTATTGGAAACAATGTGTTTCGGGAATGTTCATCGCTATTATCAGTAATCATTCCGGATAACGTTATATCCATCGGCAACGATGCGTTTGCCCAATGTAGCAGCCTTGCTGCCATTACTATACCCGGCAGCGTTACTTCCTTGGGTAGCTATGTGTTTGATAGATGCACGGGACTCAAATCAGTTACAGTAGGGTGGGATACGCCGTTTGTTATTACCAATCAGTTTGGTCTGTTCGACCAGGTGCAAACGCAATCGGTACTCCTTGTTGTGCCGCAGGGAACAACAGCCGCATATCAGGCAGCCGCATTGTGGCAAAATTTCAACATCGTTGAGCCAATACTCTGGGACTGCGGCGCGCAAGGCAATAACGTTGTTGCAAAACTTATTGCCAACACGCTAACAATAAGCGGAAGCGGCGATATGGCAAACTATTCCGCGAACCAACAGCCATGGAATAGCCATAGCGGAGACATTACTGAGGTAATCATAGAAAGCGGAGTTACTTCAATTGGCGACAACGCTTTTTCAGGCTGCGCGGGGCTTGCGTCGGTAACCGTACACAGCGACACGCCGCCCAACGCCGGCAGTACCGTATTTTCGGGACTGCAAACGGATAAGATTGTACTTATTGTGCCTCTGGGAGCAAAAGCAAACTATGAAACGGCAATTTGGCAAAATTTCATTGTCATTGAAGATAATGGCGCATTAATGCCATGCGGAGAACACGGCTCAAACCTCATTGCAACGCTGATTGACGGAACGCTCACAATAAGAGGAAACGGCAATATGGCAGATTACATGCCGAATCAAACTACCCCATGGTATAACATGCGCGCTTCCATTCAATCGGTAATTATTGAAGATGGCGTTGCATCAATAGGCGATTTTGCCTTTTTTAATTGCCAAAATCTTACATCCATAACCATTGGCAAAGACGTTGCATCCATTAGTCAAACTGCGTTTAATGGTTGTTATCATTTAAACGCAATAAATGTAACCACAGGAAATAGCGCCTACAGTTCTGTTGACGATGTATTGTTCAACGCCGATAAAACGATGCTGATAAAGTATCCTAACAACAAACCCGACCTTTCATACTCTATTCCCAACGGCGTGATAAGCATCGGCGATTTTGCGTTTTCTACCTCTTTTGTTAATACCCTCAATACAATAACCATACCCCAAAGCGTTGCTAACGTAGGCGAATGGGTTTTTGATGCAGCTGGATTAATCAACATAAATGTGGACGAAGCCAATAACGCCTTTAGTTCAATAGACGGCGTATTGTTCAACAAAGATAAGACTATGTTGATAGAATATCCTATGCAAAAACCCTATGCTTCATACGACATACCGGAAGGCGTTGAAATTATTGGAAAATATGCATTTATGGGTAATATAGCTAATGGATGGCCTGCCCTTACTTCCATCACTATTCCCGAAAGCGTAACCATTATTGACGACTATGCGTTTAAAGGTCTGCTAAATATTCCCTCAGTAACCATATCTGAAAACGTAACATACATTGGCGAAGGAGCGTTTGCCGAATGGCGGGCGCTTGAATCTGTAGCCATACCCGGCAGCGTTACCGCCATCGGCGAATATGCGTTTGAAAGGTGCCTGAGGCTCGCATCTGTAACTGTGGAGTGGGATGAACCTTTAGATATTCCTGAAAATGTGTTTGATATCTATTCTCCAAGTTTTCTCGTAGCTCTTATTGTACCATCGGGCACAGAGGACGATTATGCAGCAACGGATGTATGGAAGGATTTTTATATTGAAGGAGTATCAGCCCCCTTTACAGGTAAGTGTGGCGACAACCTTACGTGGAAATTTGACGTTGCAAGCGGAACACTCACAATTGAAGGAACGGGAGATATGGATGGGTCAACACCTTGGTCCTATTTCAGAGAAAAAATACGTACGGTTATTATGCTTGACGGCGTTACATCTATCGGCAATAATGCGTTTAGCGGTTGCAATAATCTAATATCAGTAACTATTCCTGAAGGCGTTACCAATATTGGAAACAGTGCGTTTTATGCTTGCAGTCGTTTAACCTCCATAACGATTCCTGCAGTCGTTGAGAGTATTGGCTATAATGCATTTAACAGTTGCACGAGACTTACTTTCGTTACCGTACATTGGGTTACTCCGTTAGATATTGATGGTTATAATATTTTCGGAAGCGTAAACTTGTCTAATGTAACTCTGTATGTTCCCGAAGGTACAATAGAGGCATATAAAAACGCTCCGGTGTGGATGGGCTTTGGAACTATAACGTCTAATATCTCTACTGTACCTGTAACCGGCGTTTCACTCAACAAATCCATACTCTTGTTAGAATCAGGCAAAAGCGAACAGTTAATCGCTACCGTTTCGCCAGCCGATGCCGACAATGATATGTTATCGTGGAGCAGCAGCGACGAATCCGTAGCCACGGTATCTCAAAACGGCGATGTAACCGGCGTTGGCGCCGGTATGGCTATTATCACGGTTGTTACCGTCGACGGTTTGAAAGTTGCAAATTGTATAGTTTCGGTAACCGCTCCTTTACAAGATGAGGGAACGTCAGTTATTGAAGGCGCGCTTATCAACGTAACGGCATCGGCGGGCAATATAATAATAAACCTGTACATTATTAATACATCATTACTGAAATCCGACGGTCTTGAAGATTATGTATTAGTAGCCACTACCGTTCCCGACGCAAATGGCAAATATATTTTTGAAAATCTTCCGGAAGGCGTCTACAAAGTTCAGGCAGTTATCGACGATTTTGTTTCGCTACCATCCGAACCAATTGACTTGACGGGCGCTCCTGCCACAGGAACGGTAGACTTTACAGCCGACGAAAGCGGTAAAGCCGTTACTTCGGGTACGCCAAGCGTTGAAGACATACCCGTCTCTCCTACCACCTCAACCGGCGAACTGTTTGCATCCGAGCTGGAAATCTATCCCAATCCGTTTAGGGGCGCGGTGCGAATTACGGGCGCTGGCGCGGTAGAGACGCGGCATGCCACGTCTGTACAAATACAGATGCAAATCATCAACGTAGCGGGCGCAATCGTACATACGCAAATGATAACCGGAGATGATGAAACCATTAATTTGGAACATCTTCCCGCCGGACTGTATATCTTCCGCTTTGAAAACGACGGAAATGTACGGACAGTGCGGGCAGTGAAGAATTAAAAGTTAAGAATCCTGCCACTAAAAGCACGAAATATCACGAATAACAACGCTTAACTCCGTTAGGAGTTAAGCGTTGTCGTATTGCAGCCGTCTTTCTTTGAAAAAATTTATATGCGTCGACCCTGAAAAATGAAAAATGAATAAAATATTTTGACGTTTAAAAAAAAAGCTGTTATTTTGCAAAAATTTTTTTAACCAAGATTTAACCAAACATGAAGAAAGTTTTTTATGTCTTTTCGCTTATAGCGATGATAAGTTTAGTTTCTTGCGGTACCGACGCTGATTGGCAACCGCTGTTCAACGGTAAAGATTTCACCGGATGGGAATTTTACCTTGGAGTACCTGACGCTTCGATAGATGTTCCCGGCATGGAGCGCGACGAAGAGGGTAACTATACCGAGCCAGTTGGTTTAGGAGTCGACCCGTTGAAGGTATTCACCGTAGTAGAAGTGGATGGAGCGCCCGCCTTGCGTTTTTCAGGGCAAATTTTCGGTTCTTTCGCCACAGTAGAGGAATACGGCAATTACCATCTTAGGATGGAAGTCAAATGGGGCGAGCAAAGATGGATGCCGCATAGATGGGACGGACGCCGTAACTCCGGCTTGCTTTATCACGGAGTAGGCGAATTTGGCGCGGGCTTTGGCGTGTGGAAAACATCGCATGAATGTCAAATTATGGAAAACGATTTTGGCGATTCCTTTCGCATGGGAGAAATATTTTGCGAAATAGCGGCAACGCGCAACGCCGACGGAAGCTATGTCTTCGACCCGACAGCTCCGCCCGTACGTTTCGGACCAGGTATGCAGGCAGGACGTATCTGCAAAAGAAATCCGATTAACGAAAAACCTCGCGGCGAATGGAACACAATCGAATTGATATGCTATGAAGACATTAGTGTTCACGTGATTAACGGCGTTGTGAACATGATTAACTCCAACTCGCATCTATTGGTCAACGGCAGAGAAGTCCCGCTTACAAAGGGAGTTATCCAATTGCAATCGGAAGGCGCTGAAGTATATTATCGTAACATCGAAATACGCCCAATAAAAAATATACCGGCTAAATATTTGAAATAATATAATGTATTATGACGTCAGATAATAAGATTGAAGAACTAAAAGAAAGAAGGGAGCAAATTGCGCAGGGCGGCGGCGAAAAAGCAATCGAAAAGCAACTTGCAATGGGCAAATTGACTGCCCGCGAAAGAGTGCGCGGTATTGTAGATTATAATTCGTTTCAAGAGTACGATATGTTCGTACAGCATGACGCCCGCGATTTCGGCATGGATAAGATTACTCTGCATGGCGACGGAGTGATAACCGGAACCGGAACCGTCAATGACCGTCCGGTAAGTATATATGCCCAAGACTTCACCGTGCAGGGAGGCTCGTTAGGCTCTATGCACGCGCGAAAAATTACCAAAATAATGGACCATGCGCTGAAAATGAGAATACCGATAATCGGAATAAATGATTCGGGAGGAGCCAGAATTCAGGAAGGCGTAAATTCCTTAGCCGGATATGGAGATATCTTCTTTCGAAACACTATCAATTCGGGAGTAATTCCACAAATATCAGTTATTCTTGGTCCATGCGCCGGTGGCGCTGTATATTCGCCTGCATTGACTGACTTTGTTTTTGTTGTCGATAAGATTTCGCAAATGTTCATCACCGGTCCGGAAGTGATAAAAACCGTGATAGGCGAAGAAATATCTAAGGAAGACCTCGGCGGTGCGCGCGTTCACAGTGAAATAACGGGTAATGCGCATTTTTTTGCCAACAGCGAGGCAGAATGTTTTGAACAAATCAAAAAACTTCTCAGTTTTATACCCTGGAACAATACCGAAAAGGCTCTGCGCCATGAATCTAAAGAGCCTAAGCCGGAGTATAAAATCGACAATATAGTGCCGTCCGACCCCAAGTTGCCTTATGATGTTCGTGATGTTATCCGCGCCGTAATCGACGATTCCGACTTTTTCGAAATACAGGAATTGTGGGCTGCCAACGCAGTAATAGGTTTCGGACGTATAGACGGCGAAACAGTGGGATTTATAGCAAATCAGCCGTTACGCCTCGCCGGAGTGCTTGACGTCGATTCGTCCGACAAGATTGCACGCTTCATACGTTATTGCGATGCGTTCAATATTCCGTTAGTTACTTTTGTCGATTTGCCCGGTTATTTGCCCGGTATCGACCAGGAACATGCGGGCGTTATTAGACATGGCGCAAAAATATTGTATGCATACAGCGAAGCCACAGTAGTAAAAATTTCGGTCATATTGCGTAAAGCATACGGAGGCGGATACATAGCAATGAACTCGCGCCATCTGCGCGCCGACTACGTATTCGCGTGGCCCGCTGCCGAAATAGCAGTTATGGGACCCGAAGGCGCCGCAAATATCATTTTCCGAAAGGAAATAACAGCAGCCGAAAACCCCGAAAAGATGCGCCAACAGAAGGTTGATGAATATCGTGAAAAATTTTCAAACCCATACGTTGCAGCCTCAAAAGGATACATAGATTCGGTGATTGAACCGCTCGAAACCAGACATTTACTGATGCACGCAATGAAGGTGTCGGTTAATAAGGCGCAGTACATTCCGAAGAAAAAACACGGGATACCGCCGGTTTAATTGATTATTGATTAATGAAAATTGATTATTATGACAGATTTGGAAAGCATTTTGGTCGATGAAACGTTGTATACGACCCGTTTGACCGTTAAATACAAAAACCGGAAGCAATGGATGCCGCCCGATATGCGGAAAGTAACGGCATTCCTTCCCGGAACCGTTACCGATGTGTTAGTTGAAAAAGGCGAACAGGTAAAAGAAGGTCAAATAGTTTTGAAGTTCGAAGCAATGAAAATGGTCAACAATGTTCAGGCTTTAGTTGCAGGAACGGTGAAAGACGTGTGTGTAAAGGTAGGAGACAAGTTTCCTAAGGGATTTGTCCTATTGGAATTTGAAAAAAAATGAAAAAAAAATGATTTTTTTTCATTTTTTTTTTGGAAGTTAAATTTTTTATGTATCTTTGCACCGCCATAATGAACAAAAAAAGTGCGGAAATAGCTCAGTTGGTAGAGCATAACCTTGCCAAGGTTAGGGTCGCGAGTTCGAGTCTCGTTTTCCGCTCAAATCCCGATAAATCAGTCGGGATTTCTTAAATAGTGCAACAAGCCTTGGTGGTGGAATGGTAGACACGCGGGACTTAAAATCCCGTGGACAGCAAAGTCCGTGCGGGTTCAAGTCCCGCCCGAGGTACATTACAATCAAAATTTACTTATGTTTCCCGCTGCATATAACGGATAAATCCTCATATTTTTGAAAGCGCCGAAGTTTTCCAATGAAGTACGTATACCGTATGCATAATTTTTTTCTGTCAAAAACTGAAACATGCTTTGCATCGACCCCTTTGTTCCGGCTTTTACTTCTACCGGAACAATATCAGCGTTGCGCTGCACTACATAATCTACTTCGGCGGAGCTACCTGCTTTTTCGCGCTGCCAATAGTAAAGTTGCGTAGGGTTTGTACACGGCGCCGATTTTAGCATTTCCAAACCTGCAAATAATTCAGCCAATGCGCCTTTGTTTACCTGTTGCAAACTTTCGGCAATAAGTAATTGTCCCAAGTCCAATCGCAGAAATCGCTGGTAAATGCCCGTATCGAAAATCAAATATTTGCGATGTTTTATGTTCATTTCGGCAGCCAGCGGAAGACCGTTAGCCGAACTGTGCGTTACGGAATAAACAATTCCCGCAAGTTCTAAAAGTTCTACGCTTTCTTTTATTTGTCCATGATTGGCATCCTGCGACGCTTTTGAATAAGTGAATTTTCCGCCTGTTTGATGAATAACGGAAGAAAATATTTCACGCAAACGCGATGTTGGCACACGCTCTTTGTATTTCGAAAAATCATCGTAGAGCGACAGCATCAAATCATCCAACACACGCTGACAATCAAGCAATGACCCTCCGCGCGCAAATGTAGCCACCACCTGCGGCATACCGCCAATAAGTATAAATCGTGTCAATTGTTGCAAACACTTACCATGCACTGGTTCCGAAAATGGTTTTTCGGGCGAAGCATTTTTTAGAGCATCGGCGAGCATTTTTAAATCCATTGCCCTCAAAAACTCATCATATGAAAATGGATACAAAAACATCGAACGTATACGTCCAACACCAAATGAAGGCAACTCCTGCAACGCAAATTCTAAAAGCGACCCCGCCGCAATAACGTGCAATTGGGGATAATCTTCGTAAAAATAGCGCAAAGAAGAAATTGCGGAAATACACGACTGAATTTCATCAAAAAACAAAAGTGTACGTCCGGGAATTATTGGCGTATCATACATTAACGACAGCTCATCGCATATTTGCACAGGCGACGAACTTATTTCAAAAAAATCTTTTGCTTTTCGATTTTCTTTCTTTTCAAAATTAATTTCTAAAAAAAAATCGAATTGTTTGGCTAATTCCCTCACAGCAGAGGATTTCCCAACTTGACGCGCTCCGCGCAACAGTAGTGGTTTACGGTTGGCGTCATTTTTCCACTCTGTTAATTCTTTATCAATTGCTCGTTCTAAATACTCTTTACTCATTTCAAATTTGTGTTTTGACGGCGCAAAGATAATATATTTTTCAAAATAAATACCCAATAATCATATTTTTTTTTCATTTTTTAGACCCAATACTGATGTCATTTTTTCATTTTTTAGACCCAATAACATCAAAAAATATCTTTGATTTTTTTATTTTTTTCCTATTTCTTCGATAATTCAAAAAAAACTCTTATTTTTGCATTTTAATTGTAATCTAAATTTTTAAAAAATGAAACAGTATTTTTTGATAATGACTATCTGTTTAGCAGCATCTTCAACGTCTTGCGGACAGAACCGCAGTAATGCTGATGTTGTTATTAAGACTAATTATGGCGACATCCTGATAAAGCTTTATGATGACACGCCTCTACATCGCGACAATTTCATTAAGTTGGTCAGCGACGGTTTTTACGATGATTTGATTTTTCATCGGGTTATCAACGAGTTTATGATTCAGGGCGGCGACCCCGAATCTAAAGGCGCTTCGCCCGGTACGTCTCTTGGTCAAGGCGGTCCAGGATACACTATCGACGCCGAAATCGTGTATCCAAAGTATTTTCACAAGAAAGGCGCCCTGGCAGCCGCGCGAACAGCTGACCAGGTTAATCCTGAAAGGAAATCGTCAGGCTCGCAGTTCTACATCGTGCAAGGGAAGGTTTATTCCAACGAAGAGCTTGATATGATGGAGCAAAACATGATAAGGAATAAAAATCAGGCTATTGTGATGAAATATTTAGAACCGCATCGCGAGGAATATGCACGAATGCAGGCAGCAAACGACGGCGAAGGCATGCGAAAAATGCAGGAGCAGATTATGAACGCGGCTGCAGATGAATTGGAAGAGCTAAGATCGTTCAAATTGCCGGCTGAAATCAGAGAAGCATATACAACAATTGGCGGCACGCCGCACCTTGACGATGCTTATACGGTGTTTGGCGAAGTGATAGAAGGACTTGACGTGATTGATAAAATTGCGGCAGTTGAAACAGGAGCGCAAAACCGTCCGATTAAAGATATTGTAATAAATATGACGATAGTGAAGAATGAATAAGAATGAATAATTTAAGATTCAAAGCAATAGAGGAGGCTTCTAAACGTAAAGCGCTTCAATTGTCGCATTTCGAGAAAAAAACTTCCGATTATTTCGGAATGTTTGTTTTCGACCGCAACCAGATGCGTAAATATCTTTCGAAAGATACTCTGCGTGTGGTATTAGACGCGATAGACAAGGGTGTTCCTCTTGAGCGCAACATCGCCAATCATGTTGCGGCTGGTATGCGCATGTGGGCTATGGAATTGGGCGCTACGCATTATACCCACTGGTTTCATCCGCTCACCGACGGAACCGCCGAAAAACATGACGCCTTCATAGAACACAATTCTAATGGCGGCGTAATCGAAGAGTTTACCGGCAAGCTGCTTGCACAGCAAGAGCCTGACGCTTCAAGTTTTCCAAGCGGAGGAATACGAAATACCTTCGAAGCGCGCGGATATACCGCCTGGGACCCGTCGTCGCCCGCCTTCGTTGTCGATGGCACGCTTTGTATACCTACAATATTCATTTCCTACACGGGCGAGGCATTAGACTATAAAACGCCGCTGCTGAAATCTATTCAGGCTTTGGATAAGGCGTCGGTGGAAGTGTGCAGATATTTCGACGGTGACGTGAAAAAGATTATTCCTTATCTTGGTTGGGAGCAGGAATTTTTTCTTGTTGATGAAGCCCTTTACGCAGCCCGTCCCGATTTGGCGCTTACCGACCGAACGTTAATGGGACATGAAAGCGCAAAAAATCAACAGTTGGAAGACCACTATTTCGGAGCAATACCGGCGCGCGTATCGGCGTTCATGCGCGAACTGGAATATGAGTGCTACAAGTTGAGCATACCTCTAAAAACGCGACACAACGAAACAGCCCCTAATCAGTTCGAATTTGCGCCACTATACGAAGAGATGAATCTGGCGGTAGACCATAATCTGCTGATGATGTCTACCATGAAGCGCGTTGCCGAGCGACACAATTTCAAAGTTATTCTTCACGAAAAACCGTTCAAAGGCATTAACGGTTCGGGCAAACACTGCAACTGGTCGTTGGGAACCGACACGGGCATAAACTTGCTTTCACCGGGGAAAACAACGCAGGAAAATCTGCAATTCGTAACCTTTTTGGTGAACGTACTGATGGCTGTTTACGATAACAATGCTTTGCTTAAGGCGAGTATTTCGTCGGCTACTAATGTTCATCGTCTTGGTGGCGGGGAAGCCCCTCCGGCAATAATTTCCGTATTTCTTGGCAGCCAGATTTCGATGCTTTTAGACGAGCTTGAAACAGGCGAAGGTATATCCCAAATTCGCGTTACCGAAAAGACCGGTACACGCCTTTCTTTGAACCATATACCCGAAATACTTGTGGACAATACCGACCGCAATCGAACTTCGCCTTTTGCCTTTACGGGAAACCGTTTTGAGTTTCGTGCAGTTGGAGCGTCGGCTAATTGTGCATCGGCGATGATAGCTCTCAACAGCGCCGTTGCATACCGGTTGCAGCAGTTCAAAACAGATGTAGACGCGCTGATAGCAACAAAAATCAATAAAGAAGAGGCTATCTTCATGGTTTTGCGTCGCTACATATCAGAATCGAAAGCTGTTCGTTTCGATGGCAACGGCTACAGCGAAGACTGGAAAACAGAAGCCGCAAAGCGCGGATTAGACTGCCAAACCGGCGTACCCATAATCTACGATTCTTATATTAGCGAACAGTCAATCAAGTTATTCGCAGCCACCGGCGTGTTAAGCGAAAAAGAACTGCATGCTCGCAACGAAGTGAAATGGGACGTGTATACAAAAAAAGTGCAGATAGAATCCCGCGTCTTGGGCGACCTTGCGATGAATCACATCATGCCCATAGCAACGCGCTATCAGGGGTTGCTTTTAGACAATGCGTATAAAATCAGAGCATTGTACGACAGCGAGCGCGCCTCTGTTATTTCTGCTCAGAACATGGCTCTGATAGAAGAAATTGCCGAACATCTGAATTTCATAAAAGAACGTGTGGCTCAAATGATAGAAGCGCGAAAAACTGCAAACCGAATAGAAAACGAGCGCGAAAAAGCCATTGCATACTGCGATACGGTAGTTCCGTTTTTCGACGAAATACGCTATCATATCGACAAACTCGAACTGATTGTAGACAATGAAATGTGGACTTTGCCGAAATACAGAGAATTGTTGTTTTTGAGATAATTTACCTCGTATCAATCAATCCTCTGCGAATATATTCCTGCCAAAGTCCCTTGTTATTCAATTCGCGCCACAGGGTTCGTTCTAATTCGCTTGCACCGCCTTCGTCGTAATATTCAGGCACATATAAAGGTACAGGCGCGGGTGCGGGCGACAAAACCATTTTTCCTTCGGGGTCAATCAGGTAGCCGGTAGGAAACATACGAACATCATATTTTTTCAACACTTCCGGGTCGTTGCCAAAATGAAGAAAATCCCACAAATACCCGCTTTTTTGTCGGAAATCTAACATGTTCTCAAAATTGTCGTCAGCAGATATAACAACAATATCTAACCATTTATGATGTCTTTGATACAGTTCCTCTAAATGTTTATACTGGCTTAGACAGATATAACTATATGTAGTACAAAACATTAGATAAACATATTTACCACTGTAGTTTTGCAAATTTACTAATGTGTTGTCGTGTTTATATAGTTCGAAATCAGGCGGTTCAAAACCGCGTAGCAATCTTGTTATTTTCGAGCGTATTTGTTCGGCTATTTCGCAGTGTCGCTCTATTTTTGAATATACAATTACCGAATCAAGTATATTAAGTAGCGCGCTTCTTGAAAACTGCTCGGCATAAAATTCATCGTGCGTATTTTTCAGAATAACCAATTCGCAGAGGCTGTCAGTTGGCAATACGCCGTCTTGCAATAGCAAACGTTTCAGCCTTATAAAACTGCCTTGCCTGTTGATAGCGTTTGATATAGCGCTGTTGGTTTGTCTAAAATATTCGTCGTATGTGTTGTTAAAAAGCTCCATGTAGGCTTGATTATCGTACTGCAGCGGTTTACGTGCAAAATATTTTTCAGAAATGTATCGTACTCCACCTCGTTGAGCAATGAAATATAACAATCCCGAACGATAAAATGCATAATCGTCAAAAAAACGATTGTCTGTTTGCGGCAGTATTTCCATGAAATCATTGATAATAGAATCAAGGCGTGCAACGGGACGTCTAAAGGCTACATCAACAGCCAGACTGTCATAATAAAGATTGAATGTTTGATAAAATCCGAGAATTTGATTATTCAGGTCTTTATCAGTATCTATAATTTCGTCCTTATTGTTTTTTACAGACAAAAGGTACATAGTGACCATCGATTCCTTAAAAAAAGGATTTACCATATCTTCGGGCGCTTTGTTTATAAGCGGCGGCAGCTGAACTTCGTAGCTGAACCCCGGCTCAACAAATAACCTAACATTGAAAACGCCAAGTCGGGTAAAAATCAGTTTTACGTCGCTAACGGGAAAATTAACGCTAAAATCGCCATTGTCGCCAACTGTACATTCAGCAATATTTATTTCACCTTCGCAGAAATAATTATCTAAGGTGTAGAAAACTATCACATTACCGGCATAATCGGGAGCGTTGCCCGAAATGGTTACCTGCTGTGCAAATAAAGGATGGAAAACCAGCAAGAAAAAAATTGTTAAAAAGATATTGTACATTGAATTTTAAACTTGAAATTTTAAACTACAAATATTTTTCAAAATTAATACCTTTTGGCACAAATTTAGACACATCGCCCCCGTATCGCATAACTTCGCGTACTACCGTAGAATTTATTGCGGTGTGTTCCGGAAGCGTCAGCATGAAAAGCGTTTCTACTTCGGGCAGCATTACCTGATTGACCTGCGCGATGGTTTTTTCATACTCAAAATCGGAGGAAGTACGCAATCCGCGCAACATGTACTTAGCGCCAACACGTATGCAAAAATCGGTTGTGAGGTCGCTATAGTACATAACTTCAACTTTCGGATTGCCTGAAAATAATTCCTGCAACATCTGTAAGCGCTGCTCAGCGCTAAAAAGGAACGTTTTATTAATATTTGAACCTATCCCGAGAATTATCTTGTCGAACAATGGAATCGCGCGCATCACAATCGATTCATGTCCAACTGTAAAAGGGTCGAAAGAACCCGGAAAAACTGCTACTGTCATTTTAATAACTGAATAATTGAATAACTGAATAACTGAATAATTGAATAACTTTTAACTTTTAACTTTTAACTATTTAGAAATTGGTTGTGCGAAACAAATTACGTCGCTGTCGGTTATTATATCGCTGCAAAGGATGATTAGTCTTTCTACAACGTTGCGGAACTCTCTAATATTGCCTGTCCAGTTGATTTTTTGCAACTCGGTTATTGCTTTCTCAGTGATTTCTTTAATCGGCATACCATATTCAGTACAAATCTGATTGATGAAATGCTCTGCCAGGAGAGGAATATCTTCCAATCGTTCGTTCAAAGTAGGCACACGCACTAAAATCACGCTCAGGCGGTGATACAGGTCTTCTCGGAACATGTTGTTCTCAATGGCTTTTTTCAGGTCTTTGTTGGTAGCTGCAACAATGCGCACGTCTACCTTTATTTCCTTGTCGCTTCCAACTCGCGATATTTTGTTTTCCTGCAATGCTCTTAAAACTTTTGCCTGTGCCGAAAGGCTCATGTCGCCTATTTCATCAAGGAAAATAGTTCCCTTGCTTGCTGCTTCGAATTTACCCTTTCTATCTTTGTATGCCGAAGTGAACGAGCCTTTTTCGTGTCCGAACAGTTCGCTTTCGATAAGTTCCGATGGTATAGCGGCACAGTTTACCTCTACGAATGGAAAATTTGCACGGGCGCTTT
>Ga0099364_10003705_pt1 | contig 23562 bp, 20 predicted proteins | sample TergutTh196P3_FD_73070 | JGI IMG/M metagenome (GOLD analysis project Ga0099364, IMG submission 73070) | Microcerotermes parvus P3 segment gut microbial communities from Pointe-Noire, Republic of the Congo - Th196 P3 | ecosystem: Host-associated > Arthropoda: Insects > Digestive system > Gut ...
GATGCGACATCGACATCGCGGTTAGTTTGTATGAGGAACTTTCTACACCTTCATTCAACTATAAGGCAGCAATGGTAAGTTTAGGTCTTTTATATTGTGATGGCGAAAAAGTAAGTCGCAACGAGATCGAAGGCAAAAAATTGTTGGAAATGGCTTTGTTTCCTAATGGCAAACTTGAAATTGACGATAGTTTGGATATTTACGATATTTGGTTGGCTGGGTCGGTATATTGCACAGGAAGGACAAATATCAATAACGAGCCGAACCTCGATGATTTGAACAAAGGTATTGAATTGTTGGATATAGTTATCGCCGACGGCTTTCAGGGATACCCTCCAGACAGGCTTGAACTTGTGAAGAGAATGCGTAATTTTTCTGATGATAGACGTAATACATGCTTTCGTCCTGCAACCAACGCTACGGAAAACAATGATGATTTCATAATTTCAGGATTTTGTAGACCATGTCTCAATAAAAAAGTCAATTCAACAGATACTGTTGAAGATATTATCAGGTCTTCTCTCAAGATAGCAGACGAAGGTAACGGTATCGGAGCATTCTTGCTTCTGCAAGGCGTATTGGCTACCTTGAAAGAGGATGGTTGTCCGGCTTGCACCGGTATTGTACAAGGAGTAAGCGATGCGTTATCAAACTTATAAACAATTCAAACGAATTGCAGCAGTCATTATGTTGTAAATTAATTTTTAACCTCATGGACAGTAATATCAATTTTTTAACAAAAAGTCCTTTGAACGTCATTTATGCGGTACGTCCTAAAACAGGTTCTGCTCTGATATTCAACATTCAAGAAAATAAGTGGGAATATTCCCCTATAGATTATTTCCAAATGGTAGGAGAAAGGTCATACGAATACATCTCGTTTGAGCAGGCAAAATCTGTCTTTGGTGAAGTTTTACCTGATGAAAGGCTACTTGACAGATTGGATGGGATTTTTTATTGAAAAGTAAACAGGATTATGTATTTTGTAATTGGGTATGTTTTTTCGTAACAGAAAAGGCATACCTTTTTTATTTTTAGAGTGTCAAAATGCACCCGATGAAAATTTTATTTTTGTTTATTTAATTTTTTTTTACTACTTTTGTACGTTTTTATTTTCATAAATATATGTCTTGTAATTGCAACACCAGCACAATTGAAAGCAAAGAATCGATGATTGCCCGTGTAGATGCCGTCATCGACAAAGTAGGCTCTTCGCGACGGGTCATTATCCCGTTGCTTCAAGCCCTTCAGAACGAATTTAGTTATCTGCCTGCCGACGCTTTAGAGCGCATTTACGAACGGACAGAGATAGACCGGGCACAACTTGTCAGCGTTTCCACGTTCTATTCGCAGTTTCGGCACATTCCGTACGGCAAACATCTGATAAAAGTGTGCACAGGCACCGCCTGCCACGTGAAAGGCGCAGGAAATGTGTATGATGCCTTCCGTCGCGAACTCAAAATAGCCGACGACAATATCACTACCGACGACCAACTTTTTTCCATCGAAAAAATAGCCTGTCTGGGCTGCTGCACCTTAGCGCCGGTAGTGCAGATTGACGAAAAAATATACGGCTGGGTGCTTCCCGGAAAGGTCAACGAAGTGATTGACGATTTCCTCTCCCAGCAAGAGCAGGAAGAAAAAGAACAAGTGGAAAAAGCTAAGCGGCGGGTAGTTGGCGAAATACGGCTTGGAATGGGCTCATGTTGCCAGGCAAGCGGCTCGGCAGATATTTACAGAGAACTTGTGACCGCATCGCAGGCATTAGGAATTGACGTAGATATAAAGGCGGTAGGCTGTGTGGGGGTTTGCAACAAGGTGCCGCTGATTGACGTAGTAGTTCCCCACAACACAAAGGAGGGCGACGACGGTAGCTCCTTCACCCGCTACCCTAACGTGAAGGCTGCTGAAATAAAAGAAATTTTGCACCACCATTTTCAGCCCGCCGGATACATGAAACGTCTGAAAAACAGTTTTATAAACCAGATAGACACTTTTCATACAGACATAACGTGGGACAACGTAATTTGGAAATCACAATTCGAGCGTACCGGCATTATCGACAGTTTTCTTGCCGGACAATTACACATATCTACCGAGGGTTGCGGATTTCTTGCCCCGCTGAACATCGAAGAATATATATCCTGGCGCGGTTTTGAGGCATTGCAGAAGGCGTTGGGGGCTAAGAGAGACGATATTGTTGATGCTATCCTTGCCAGTGGTCTTCGTGGTCGTGGCGGCGGCGGCTTCCCAACCGGAAAAAAATGGAAAATAGCGGCTGCTTCAGCTTCTACAGAAAAATATTTGATTTGCAACGGCGACGAAGGCGACCCCGGAGCGTTTATGGACAGGATGATGCTCGAATCGTATCCTTTCCGCGTCATTGAAGGAATGATTATTGCCGGATATGCTGTTGGCGCAAGTCAGGGTATTTTCTACATTCGAGCCGAATATCCTTTGGCAGTAGAGCGTATACGCACGGCGCTTGCACTGTGCCGCGAACGCAACTTTTTGGGCGACAACATCGCTGGCAGCGATTTTTCTTTCGACATAAGCATCTTCGAGGGCGCCGGAGCGTTCGTGTGTGGCGAAGAAACAGCCCTGATAGCCTCCATTGAAGGCAAACGCGGATTTCCCAAACTGCGCCCCCCCTACCCCGCCGTTGAAGGACTTAACGAAAAGCCTACATTAGTTAATAATGTTGAAACGTTCAGCCAAATACCGTACATTGTAAGCCACGGCGCTCAAGCGTATGCGCAAACGGGCACACAAACGAGCAAGGGTACAAAAGTTTTTGCGTTAGCCGGAAAAATTCGTCACGGCGGACTTATTGAAGTGCCAATGGGCATCACGCTCAACCGTGTTATTGACGAGATAGGCGGCGGCGTGGACAAGGGCGAAAAGCTAAAAGCGGTGCAAATAGGAGGACCCTCGGGCGGCTGCATTCCGGCGCACCTTTGCGACGTGCAGGTCGATTTCGACGCATTTACCAAAATGGGAGCTATGATGGGCTCGGGAGGATTAGTAGTGTTGAGCGAAAGCGACTGCATGGTAGACGTTGCGCGATATTTTCTGACCTTCACCTGCGAAGAATCGTGTGGCAAATGCACATTTTGCCGCGTAGGTATACGTCGCATGCTCGATATACTCGAACGATTGTGCAGCGGAAAAGGCGAGGCAGGCGACATAGACAAGCTGGAAGAGTTAGCCCATATAGTGAAAAAAGCATCACTGTGTGGATTAGGCAAAACAGCGCCCAATCCGGTTCTTACTACCCTGAAGTATTTTCGCCACGAATACCAAGAGCATGTTAACGGTGTCTGCAAGACCGGAACCTGTAAGGATATGATAAAATATGTGGTCAACGATGATTGTGTTGGCTGCACAAAATGCGCGAAAGCCTGTCCGGTAGACGCAATAGAATACGCACCCTACGAAGTGCATGTTATAGATGTCGAAAAGTGCGCTAAATGCGGTCTGTGTGTTGATGAATGTACTTACGATGCGATAAAAAAAATCAAACACGATGAAGTATGAAAATGTAAAATGAAAAATGAAAAATGAAAAATAGTGTTAAAGTTTGTTAAAAAATACCGGATATAAAAACAATTTGCTATCTTTGCGGCATTAAAATAATATTAAAACAATATCAAAAATAATTTTTTATGAATACGAATGAATTTGATTTTAAAGTAATTAAGGTTTCCGGTTTTTTAATGCTCATTTTACTTATCTTGCTCTGTGGCGGCTCTGCTTTTGCGATACCGCACCTTACGGGAAATACGGGCTTACTTGTCACAGTTTCAGTGATTTTACTTATAATTTTGAGTATTGTTCCGATTGGTTTTGTGATAAATGAGCCTAACAACGCCCGCGTGATGATTTTTTTCGGGAAGTATTGCGGTACGCTGAGAGACAACGGCTTTTTTTGGGTTAATCCGTTCTATTTGAGACGAAAAATTACTCTCAGGGCACGCAACCTTGAATCGCCTCCTATCAAAGTGAACGACAGGTCGGGCAATCCTATTATGATAGGAATGGTGTTGGTGTGGAAAGTTTCTGACACCTATAAGGCTGTTTTCGAAATAGATACTTCGGGTTTAACCAGCAATCCAAATGCTACTTCTACGGCGCGTATGAGCGCCCTGATGAAGTCTTTCGAAAAATTTGTCAATGTTCAGTGCGATGCGGCATTGCGCGAGGTGGCAGGTCAATATGCTTATGACAACGATGCGCAGTGTGAAGACACTACACTTCGCTCGGGCGGTCAATCAGTGAACACACATCTCGAACGGACGTTGAACGAACGCTTGGCAATAGCAGGTATTGCAGTAGTAGAAGCGCGCATCAATAATCTTGCTTATGCTCCCGAAATAGCTGCAGTCATGTTGCGTCGCCAGCAAGCCGCAGCCATAATAAGCGCCCGCGAAAAAATCGTGGAAGGAGCTGTAAGTATGGTACAGATGGCATTGGAGAAATTGTCGAAAGAGCAAATCGTTGAATTAGACGACGATAAAAAAGCGGCGATGGTTAGCAACCTCTTAGTTGTGCTGTGCTCAGAAGACACTGCAAAACCCGTTGTAAACACCGGCACACTGCATAACTAAATGAAGAAGGAAAGCCAACATAGTAAAGGTTTTCTGCTTAGGATGAACGTCGAAACGATGTCAGCTATTGAAAAATGGGCTGAAGATGAATTTCGTAGCGTCAATGGTCAGATATTGTGGATTTTAGAACAAGCGCTTCTGAAAAATGGTAGAAAAGTGAAGAATAAATGAAAACGAAAAAAATCCAAATTATGGACAATCGGAATTGTAGTCGGCATATATATATCGTATCAACTTGTGTCAAAACCCTTATTTCCATATATTTCCCTCAATAGAGAGAGGGGTGACCAAATTTTGCGACTAAGGGTACACCTCGAAAATAAGAGCTAAATTAATTGCAATTCTTCATTCTTATCTCTTCATTCTTCACTCTTCATTCTTCATTCTCTCAGTTGCTCCCCCTAAACCCCTCAGCCTGTTCGTATTTTGCCTGCTCGTATATTTTGCAGAGAGCCTGAATTAGCCATTTGTGGCACACAATGCCCACGACGCCCAGAAGCGCTAATATGGCTATACCCCAGTTGTTTAGTCCAAGCAGATTGAAAATGAAGGCGATGATGATGGGGAAAATTAAGCACGGCAACATAAAGATAAATTGCGACGCTCCGACGCCTTGCCAGTTCATTGCCGAGCCTAACGACAGGTCTATGCGTTTGCGGTTATATTGTGCAAACCACAAGAGCACGCAGGCGTTGAACCCTATATTGAACAGGAAGCAGGCTGTTTGTATCAACAGTATTTTCGTTCCAAAATACACGTATGGTATTGTCAATATGTATGTTACGAAACAAAATGCAACAAAAAGGTAATATTTTGCTCTGAAGTAGTCATAGAGGCTGACTTTGCGCGTGAGTATGCCGTCGAAATATTTGCCTTCCCAGGCTACTATGAACTGTCCGTAGTTAATCATTCCCATTCCGGTAAGAAAAATACCAACAAATATTAGCCATCCTATGCTGTTTGCAAAAGCAGGCTGCGGGTAAAAAAGCAATCCGTAGAACATGAATATTGGGACTATGTAAAACACTGATTTAGTGCGCTTGTGGCGCATTATCAGTTTCAGTTCCAAGCCTGTCAGTTCTCCGATTTGTCCGAAGCGGCTCATGAAATCAAGTTTTTGCATGGTTGCCGTCTGTTTTTTTCTTACTTTGCGGTCAATTTCTTCGGGATATGAGTTTAGCATCAGGAAACGATAGTTGAGCATATATGCGCCTGCTGCTAAGGCAACCGGTATCAATATCCACAACGGGCGCTCAAGTACCGCGCCAAACAGCATCGCCGAAACCTCCGACAGTGAGAACACTCCGGCTATGTCCAAGACTATCAATGCGATGAACGCTAATCCGCAGCAGAGCGACACAACAGGCTTAACTGACATTTGCCGTTTGATGTATACATTTATATATATGGCAAACATCATTAACAGCAACAGCGACAATAACCACCAGCAAGTGGCTGCGCCCGAATACAATACCGGTATCGTCCGCAGGGCAAACGGAATAAATATCAGGAACGAGATATAATTCATCGGGCTTATCAGGCTTCGCGCTAACAGTAAGTGCATCAGCGATGAACGCCTGACGGGCAGATGCAGAAACGGCGTAATGCTCATTGCTGGGGTAGACTGCATGAGGAAACGCACAAGCAACTCGATGCCAAAGTAATAGAGCAACACCCTGTTGAACATCGCCACTGGGTCGAAACCGGGGAAAATATCCAGCAACATACGGTCTAAAAACAAGCCTACAGCCAGCATGCACACCACCATGTATAGCATGAACAGCATAAGAACTATATTTATGACCACGTTCTTACTCCAGACCGACGAGCGCGCAGTTTCACGCATTCGGAGTTTAATAAATTCGACAATCATTTTTGTATGCCTCTTACTGCCTGTATATTATCGTTGTTGATATTTTCATGGCGGGGTCTACGCTGCGTGCTACCGGACATTGCTTCATCGAATTTTCAATCATTCTTCGCTCCTTTTCGCTATAATTGTTATGCGGAAATGTGAACTCCAGCACTAATTCTGCTACTCTGCGCGGGTCTGAGCCCATTATTTTTGAGGTCTTCACTTCTGCGCCGTCAATATCGAAGCCGTGAGACTGAGCGGCGATGCCGATTATGGTCAGGGCGCAACTTGTGTAGGAGGCTGCAAACAGGTCGGTAGGCGAAAAGGCATCGCCTTTGCCGTGATTATCCAACGGGGCGTCTGTAACGATTTTTGCTCCCGATGCCACGTGCTCTGCCTGCGTGCGAAGACCGCCCAAATACTTGGTTCTTACTGTTTCCATTTTTATCTATTTTCGTAAATAATAATATCCTCTTTTTTCAAATTTGGTTGCAAACGGTCCCAAAATACTTTCGTGAAGTCCCAGCATAAGAAATCCGTCTGTGCGCAGGTTGCTGTGAAACAGTTCAAATATCTTGTTTTGCAGCCCATAATTGAAATAAATGATAACATTGCGGCACAATATCAGGTCGAAGGTAACGTTGAACACGTTGCCGTCTTTGACAAGGTCAAGTTTGCTATAGTTGGGCTTTGCACACAAAAATTCCTTCATTTTTATGGTATCGTTCACCTGGTCTATATCGAAATACCTGCTGTAGGGCACATCTCTGACTATCAACGGATTGTTGATGTCGTTTCGGATAACTTTGTCGAAATTGTCCAAATACCCTATGTTGAACTTGTATTTGTATAAGCCTTTTTTGGCAACATCAATAACATCTGTGTTCAGGTCGGATGCGTAGAGCTCGGTCTTATCCAGCAACCCCAGCTCGTTAAGCAAAATCATCATCGAATATACCTCCTGTCCGGACGAACAGCCGGCGTGCCAAATTTTTATGGCAGGCTTTTTAGAAAGTTTGGGCAACACTTCGCTCCTGAGCGACAACCATATAGGCGGGTCGCGGAACATTTCCGTCGTGTTGACCGTTACCTTCTTGACTATATCCTCTACGAACTTGGGCTGGGTCCTCAATTGTTGTATCAGTTCAAAAGTGGACACCCGACAGTCCATAAGAATTTTTATAAATCTTCGCTTCAAAGATTTGTCGGAATAATCGCTAAAATCGTACGTTGACACAGAACGTATTGTTTGGATGATTAGCGTAAGCTCCGAATCGGTTATACTCGTAACAGCCATTAAATCAATTTTTTAGTAAAATATATTAACATCATGATACACGTTTCAAATAAACCAACAAAGTAACGAAAAATTTTAATGCAAACCAAAAAAAAGTTATTTTTTTTTTAATTTTTTTTAATATATTTGCTCATCGGCTAATGTATCGTTTTTAATTTTGTCCTTACTGCTGTCGCTAATATGCTCATTTGCAGGCTCTTCAACGACTTCGTCTTCCCGTCTTGCCGGCGTTGCATTTTTTCGTCTAAACAAGTCGCTTATTCTATTAAAATCTTCCCGAAACAGAACACCCACTCCTTGCGTATACGGATTTTGTGACAAATACGCGGCATTGGCTCTGTTAAAGGCTTTTAGCCTCAATTTGTTCCTGTTAGGCAACCTGACCTCGAAAGAAAATTCCCCCACATTTTCAGCATTTTCCGCCGTTACTTCGTAGTTCGCGTGTATTTTCCACCAATTGTTTCCTATATCCAGGTCCCAGTTTTGACCGCCTGTATCCAATGCGCCCGGACGCACTCCTACAGAAATATCAATATTTGTCATCTGCGAAAGCATGTAGCTTAGCTGGTTTGTCAAAAATTCGGAAGCCGTTGAAAGTCCCATTTCAAGTCCCGTTCCGGGAGCCGTGTTCGAATTATTATTGAAATCGGGATAAAAACTGTTGAAAAGCAGCAATGACAGGAACTGGCGCGTCATTTCCTCTTCCGAGCTTGTGGCAGCGCTCAGAAACGAGCGTACCTCCTGTCCCGAACTGGGAATATCCAATTCAAAGCGTATATTCGGGTTTGTCAGTATGTTACTTATGTTCAGAATACATTCCACCGGAACCGACCGTCTGAAATTTTCGTCGTTCATCAGATGAAACAGCGACGGTCGCGCCATGTATATCGCCCTGATATTCAATAAGGCTCCTAGCGGGTCGCCACTCCACGTTATTATTCCACCCCTTTCGATTACGAAAAACTTGTTGAACATGTTCTGCAGCGTAAACAGGTAATCACCTTCCTCGATAGTGTACGTTCCCCGCATATCGAAGCGGGTGTTTGTAATACTCAGGTTCAGGTTTCCGGCGCCCCGCGCACGAATTATGTCGCCTATTCGCGAATCGAAAATTATACGCACTTCTGCCTCCGGTGTTACGTTCACGTTCAGGTTCACCGAGTATCGCGCTTCCCTTTCGGGCTCGTCGGGCGTATCGACAGCCGCTAAGGTGCGACTGGAAAGTCCCGGACGACGCGGAGCTTGGCGCGAACGGTCTACAAATGTGATGAACGAGTTTCGCGACATCTCATCGCTCGAAGCAAGAGGAATGTTCAATCTTGTATTTCGTTCGGTCCTGCCGGTAATATCCAGGGAAAAGTCATCGGGGCTGCCCCTGATTCTGATACTGCCGGTAGCAAACGCACGCCCATAAAACATATTATTGTCATTTTCTGCGGTGTTCAAAACCTCCAGATTGTTTGCCTGAAGCTGCAAATCGAAAGATATTTCTCTGAAACTGTCGAACTGTATGAAACCGTCTAAAATGCGGCACGAGTTCCGGTTGCGGTCAAAAAATTCGATGCCCATAAGCGATAAGGAATTGTTTTCTACCAACGCGCCGCCGGAAAAACTGTAGCGCACTTTGGTGTACGCTAAGGTCATAGCAACACGGTTCATTTCGATATCGCCGTTGAATACAGGCGAGTATATTGCTCCCAAAACCTTTATTTTGCCCGAAACCGTTCCTTCAAGTCCGGTAAAAATATCTTCCAAATATGGCTGTATAATAGCCACAGGCACATCGTCAAGGTGTACGTCAAAATCAAGAGCCTGGTCGGTAATAAAGTAATTTCCTTCTATTTGCAATGTTTGCAAGCCGTCCAAATGTGATTCTACTTCTATATGAACGCTGCGGTTATAGCTATCCCATAATGCGCTAAGATATGTATCGCCAAAGTTGTTTTCGTTCAACGAAAAATCATTAACAGCAATATCCGAAATGAAGACCGGAACTTCGAACAAGTTTGACAGCGAGGCAGTTCCGGTCGCAATCCCGCCAAACAACAGTTGGTCAAATTGCATCGTTTTGTTCAACCCCGACAGGTCGAAATCCTTCACGTTAATTTGCAGCCGGTCTTGCTCGCTTCGCGAAATAACTCCCGAAGCAAATATTTCCTGATTGTCCATGTTGGCTCTGAGGTTGTCTATTTTTATCGACGTTGTATCTATTGTTATTCCGCTGTGTGTCAGCCGCCAAATATCATTTGCGACAACAATCAGTCCGGGCGTCGATTGGATGTTTATCAGCGGGATATGTTGATTTGCCTTTGGATTTGAGCGTCGTTCGAAAAACAATTTTGAATAGACAGCCCCTCTGTGAAGTATTGTGTCCCAGTTGTTCCACCTGACGTCCAGGTTCATGCTATCGCTTCGTGCACGGGCAATGACCGTCGGATTATCGAACGACATGTTTTTGTTTGGTTTGAACTTGATGCACCCCGCCTCCACCACAAACGATGAGTCTTCTACCCCTGCGTTCATGAAAAAGCCGTCCCACCTCATATTGCCAAGTTGCATATAGGGCACGCTAAGCAAAAAGCTTACATCCCGATTTGCCGGATTGTAAACGCCTTCTATGTGTGTGCCGCGCGCCACACTAAACTGATTAACAAAGAAATCGGCAAGTTTTTGTGTATCCTTAAAATTTGCGTCGAAACGAAAACTGTTGTGCGAAAGGCTGTCAGGATTTACCGAAGCAGGCACCCACGCCGGAGCAAAGTTCTTTACCATAGAAAAAAAAGATGCCGGAAGTTTTAAAAATTCGTACTGTCCCCAAACCTCAGCATCGAAAATATCCGAACGAAGAATAAACCTGTTTGTGTCGCGTATGGCTTTGGTGAAGAGTAAAACGTCGTTGACTTCTATTTCGCGGTTGTTGCGACGAAAAAGAGTGTTTTCCAGAACTAATTCGCCCGACAGGTTGTCTATATTGGTTCCCGAAAACTCTGCCTTAATTTTGAACGCCGTGAAGGATGTAGTGTCTTTTTCAACGATATTAAGTTTGTACAGGTTTGCGCGTTCCACATTTGCCAAGAAATCGTATTCGGGTATTTTTTCGGTCATATCTACTTTTCCCGAAAAATCGACCTTAATGTTTGGCTCGTCTATGCTCAGGTGTCCGTCATACATTCGGTTGTTAATTGCGCCGTTTGCAATGATATTGCGATATTCGTATCCTTTCAGGTCTACGCTTTGTATGTTTCCTTCTATGTTTGCTTCAATTCGTCCGTGCACCGACGCCGAGCCTTCTACAGCGCCCGACATGGTCATATTGCCGATTGATGGTTGCCTGAGCAGTTTGCCCAAATAAAAATTTTCGGTTCTTAATGCTCCGCGAAATGTAAAAGTAGTATCAATACCGTCGGCGCCCTTGACAGGACGGATAGAAAGGTCAGTGGAGAGGCTTCCAAGATTGGAATTAAAAGTTCCGAAAGTAACAAAATCGTCAAAAAAACCGGTGAAATTACCTCTGAAGCTTATTTTGTCAAACGCATGCATATTTTCAGGAATAGTAACGTGACCTCCGGGCAGTCGCTCTACCTGTATGAGTTCGATGTCTTTCGGACATGTAACCATTTCGTCGATGTCGGCATATATCAATGTAGACCTCAAATTTGGCAGTCCGTTGAGGTCGAAATTGCCGCTTATATGTGTGTGTGCGCCAAAGTGAACATTCATACCCTCGCCCTTCATATTTTCTACAGTCCCTGTTACCCGTCCCGTTATAGTTACCCCGCCTGAATATTTTGCAAAATAAGGCACAAAATACGCCAAATCTTCAAACGCCACTTCCGAAGAGCGCACGTCTACATTTTTATGAACTTTTGACGAAAAAAAACCATCCGAAAAATTTTGAAACGTCTCGAACTCAAACGACACCTCCCTGCCTTTTATGTGAGAATTTGACGTGTTTATTTCGATATTTTTGAACGATAAATTGTTATTGTTTATAAAAAAATCGGCTGTGATGTTCTCCAAAGTCAATCCGCATTGTTCCACGCCCGTCAGCCGCCTGATACGAAACTTGACGCCGCCCGCACTGTCGCTGACCGTAGTGAACTTGGAAATAACGATGTTGAGGTCTGAAACATTGATGTCGCCATAGTCCATTCCGAAAGGTCTGTCGAACTCCTTATACGGTTTTTTGAACGAAAAACGACTGTCGTTGAGTTCGATAGCGCGAATACCGAAAGCCCACTTGCTCGACTTTGGCGCATCGTCTGATTTGAACCGGTCGATGATAAATTTGACATTTATATCATCGGTCTCTCCTTCGTTGGCTAATCGTATATCTGCGCGGTTGAGCACAACTTTTCGGAGTTCAATGCGGCGCGACGAAAAGGCAAACAGGTTCAAACGTGCGGTAAGCTCGGCGGTGAGCAACACAGTGTCACCATGCAGGCACGTCACAAGCAGGTCGTTCACCGTAACACGATTAAACCACGACATACTAACAGCGCCCGTCGAAATGTGACTGCCCAGCATATCCGACAGCATTACGGTAACCCGCTGTACCACCCTGTTTTGAACGCTATTGCTGTTGATAGCAATTAACAGAACGGTCGGCATAGTCAACACTACCGTAACAAAAATCAATAATATTTTTCTTACAGTTTTGATATTATACGATTTATAAAAAATATACTACAAATATCAGGCCAAAGTTAAAAAAATTAAGAAATTTTATTATTTTTTTTTTTATCGTATCTTTGCGGTCTGAAATTTTGATATTTTTTTTATGAAAATTGTTGATAACCTGCTTGACAGGATAGATATTCCTTCCGATTTAAAAAATTTTAATTTGGAGGAGCTGGTGCATTTAGCCACACAGCTTCGTCAGTTTATATTAGATGCTGCCAGCCATAATCCCGGACATCTTGGCGCAAATTTGGGAGTAGTAGAGCTCACAGTAGCCCTGCACAAAGTTTTTGACGCACCAAACGATAAAATAATTTGGGACGTTGGTCATCAGGCTTATGCTCACAAAATTCTTACCGGACGAAAGGATGTCTTTCACACCAATCGTAAATATGGTGGTATAAGCGGTTTTCCAAATATTTTCGAAAGTCCCTACGACGCCTTCGGAGTAGGCCATTCATCGACGTCTATTTCGGCGGCATTAGGCATCGATACTGCCTCAAAATTGCTGAACGAAAAACGAAACGTAGTGGCAGTTATAGGCGATGCCGCGCTAACAGGCGGTATGGCGTTAGAAGCGCTTAACCACGGAGGCGCCGCAAGAGCAAACATGTTAGTGATACTCAACGATAACAGGATGTCTATCGACCCAAACGTTGGCGCAATAAAAGAATACTTGGTAAGTATCGCTGCGTCGCATACATATAATAAACTGAAAAAAGAAGTATGGGACTCTATGGGCAAACTTACCCGCTCGCGACGCTTTGTGCAGCGTATAGAGCAAGGCATAAAGTCGATACTGATGAAGCAGGGCAACCTCTTTGAAGCGCTTGGTTTCAGATATTTTGGTCCGGTAGACGGACACGACATAAACCACCTGACGCGCATATTGCAGGATATGACGCGCATAGAAGGTCCTAAACTCCTGCATGTGCTGACCGTAAAGGGCAAGGGATACGCCTTCGCCGAGCAAGACCAAACAAGATGGCACGCACCGGGATTATTTAATAAAGAAACAGGCGAAATAATTAATAAGGTAACCATAAAACCGCAACCGCCACTGTTTCAAGATGTTTTCGGCAAGACATTAGTTCAATTAGCCGAAAAAAACGAGCGTATAGTCGGCATTACTCCGGCTATGGCTACCGGATGCTCTATGCACTTGCTGATGGAGCGCTTCCCCGAACGATTTTTCGATGTAGGAATAGCCGAACAACACGCAGTAACATTTTCAGCCGGATTAGCGATAAACAACATAATCCCGTTCTGCAACATCTATTCTTCTTTTCTGCAACGCGGCTACGACCAGGTGATTCACGATGTGGCGCTGCAAAATTTGCCCGTGATATTATGTATAGACCGAGCCGGATTAGTTGGCGAGGACGGCGCAACGCACCACGGCGCCTACGATTTGGCTTATTTAAGATGTGTGCCAAACATGATTATCTCAGCGCCCATGGACGAAACAGAACTGCGAAACCTGATGTATACGGCACAAGCAGACCCTGTCGGCGCATTTGCAATACGCTACCCAAGAGGACACGGAGTAACAGAGAACTGGGAGACGCCGTTCCAAAAAATCCCGTTAGGAAAAGGACGCACGATATGCGAAGGCAAAGATATTGCAATAGTCAGCATAGGAACAGCCGGAAACATGGCTGTGCAAGCATGCAACAAACTGCGCAACGAAGAAATAATTGTTTCCCACTACGATATGCGTTTTCTCAAACCGGTTGACGAAGACCTGCTGCATCATATATGCCGCAACCACAAGCAAATAATAACGGTAGAAGACGGTACAATCATCGGAGGCTTGGGTAGCGCCGTTTTAGAATTTGTGAACGACAACAATTATAACGTCAAGGTCAAACGCTTGGGAATACCCGACCGTTTTGTTGCGCACGGAACACTGCAGGAGCTACACAGAGAATGTGGATACGATGTGCAGGGAATAGTACATGCGGTGGAAGGGTGTAATTAATAAAAGTTTCTGCTTTATGTACTATTACACGGACAACGGAATTTTAATAAACCTGTTTTTGTTAGACGGATGAGAGGACGGGAAATGCGGAAAAATATTTTTTTTTTATATTTATAATTTTTGTACTTTTGCGGTTTGAATATTAATGAATATAAAAGTATGCGAGAGTTTAATGTAACAGGGATATGTGTGCCACACATGCACTACATGGTTGATATCAGCGAAAAGGTTGAGAAAATCTTCAAGCTGGTAGAAGGTACGAAATACTTCACCATCAATCGCGGTCGTCAGTACGGCAAAACGACGACTATTGGGATGTTGGAAAAACGCTTGACAGACGATTATATTTGTGCAAGCATAAGTTTTCAATATTCGGATGTTGAAATGTTTGCCGATGCTCAAGGGTTTTGCCAGGGGTTGTTAGGTTTGATATATGACGCACTGTCGTTAAATGACGAAGCGGAAGCCAATTTATGGCTTGACGACAGTGTTGTAGATTTTCGAAAATTAAGCGCTTTTATTACAAAAAGAAGTCGGGGCAAAAAAATAGTCTTAATCATTGACGAAGCCGATGAAGCCTCGAATAACAGTCTTTTTGTAAAATTTCTCAAAATGTTGCGAGCAAAGTATCAAATGAGAACTGCCGGTAGAGACTATACTTTTCACAGCGTGATTTTTGCAAGCGTCCGCGATATCAGAAACCTAAAATATATTTCAGATGACATCGTCAGGAACTCGCCATGGAATATTGCCACAAATTTTGATATAGACATGTCCTTTTCGGCGCCGGAGATAGAAACCATGCTTACAGACTACGAAAACGACAACCATACGGGGATGAATATAAGCGAAATAGCGGCTGAAATTCGTTTCTACACAAACGGTTATCCCTATTTGGTTTCGAGAATTTGCCAATTTATTGAAACTGATTTAGCTCGAAACTGGACTATCGAAGGCGTACGGCAAGCTATAAAATTGATACTAATCGAAAATACTCCTCTTTTCAATGAAATGTTTCAGAATATAAGAGAAAGTCAAGATTTAGGGAATTTGATGTTCAATTTGACGGTAGGTAATCAAATTATATCGTTCAACGCACACAATCCGGTGTTCAAAACGGGATTAATGTTCGATTATTTAGCCTCAAACGAACGAAGGTTAACGGTGCACAACAAAATTTTTGAAATTCGTATCACCAACTATTTTATTGTAACAAATTTGAGAAAATGGAGAGAAAAAAAACTTATTCAAACTCCTGTCTGTGAAATTGTCAAAGACGGTATTTTCGACATGGAACTTTGTCTGGCGAGGTTCAAAAGTTTTTATGCAGGAATATATACCGAGAATGACAGGGAACTTTTGGAGAGAGAAGGTATACTCATCTTTCTGACCTATTTAAAACCATTGATAAACCGCTACGGTTTCTATCATTTCGAAACCCGCGACCATGGCAAGATGGACTTGGTTATAGATTTTCTGAAACAGCAGTTTATCCTCGAAATGAAACTCTGGTATGGCAGTAGCCGACACGAGGAGGCATACACACAACTTGCCAAATATCTGAAATCCAAAAACATGGACTGCGGTTATCTTCTAACCTTCGATTTCAGAAAAAAGAAAGACCGTGACACTACCCACGAAACACAATGGATAGAACGGGACGGGAAACGGATTTTTGATGTGATGTTGAAATTTGGGGACGGAGAGGAATAAGGACGGATAAGAAAAAATATTTTTTTTTGTTGGATAATTTTCGTACCCCAAGATTTATGCTGACCAAACGGTCATTACGAGTTTTCGTGAGCCGCCCCGGTTTCTGAACTCGCACAAATATATTCCTTGCCAGGTTCCCATATTTAGTTTGCCACTTGAAACCGGTATCAACAACGATGCCCCTGCTAATGTTGATTTTGCGTGAGCCGGCATATCGTCTGAGCCCTCGTCGTCGTGTTCGTACTGTTGTTTTTCGGGCACAATACGGTTCATAATGCTTTCGAGGTCATAACGTACTGTGGGGTCGGCATTTTCGTTGAGCGTTAGCCCTGCCGAGGTGTGCTTCAGAAAAAGATGAAGCATACCACACTGAGGCAACGCAGGCAAATGTTTTTCAATGATATTCGTTATCAGATGAAAACCTCGCGGAAAAGCGGGCAGTGATATTTCGCTTTGATACATCATGTAATGGATTGTTTCAAATTTTCTTTTTTGAACAAAAATCCAGAAAAGTCTTATAACCAAGCTCTATGCCTCCAAATAACGCAGAAGAAAAAAAACTCTTTCCCAGGTCGAAAATTTTGTCTGCAAATTGCCAGCTCTCTTCTATTTTGTCCCAGCTTCGAGCCAACTTTTTCTCTTGCTTTTTCAATTTTCGTTTCAACCGCGCCTTTTCTGCCAGCAGGCTGCTTCGTGTTGAAAGCCGGCTATACCTGAAATTACTGTTACTCATCTCTTCAGTTTATTAATCTTCATCGTCTTCATCTTCCTCATCCTCATCGTATATACTGTTTTTTCTTGAATTTTCAAACAATACCTTGCTGAAAATTTTTATCAACGGGTTTAGTATCAACCTTTCCCTAAAGATAATAACTATTGCGAGCATCAGTATATTTACGCTTCCCATAATAATTACCGGAAGCCCGAAGCTTTGGAACGCCCGCTCCATGTACATAATCAGCAAGAACGAGGCATAAACCCATACCGACGTTAAAATTATCATTCCTATCATCACTAAGATTAACACTGAGACTACAGAGGCTGTTTTGTCAAGTAGATTCAATCTCAACAGGTCAAATTGCGTGTTCAGGTACTCTTTACCCTCCTTTGCAAACTTGCGGTATTTGCCGGGCGAGGCTTTACTCATTGCGCTTCTAACTCTTTTACAGCTTTTTTACCCTTCAAACGAGCTATAAGTTCGTTCAACTCTGCCTTGCTTAAGTCTATTCCGTGGTCTTTCATTTTCTGACGGATTTTCTTGCGCGTATTAACCCCCGAATCGGGCGCAAACAATAAGGCTACTGCAGCGCCTACTGCGGCGCCTGCTACAAATGTAATTAAATTGGATACTTTCATGACCTAAATTATATATTAAAAATTTTTGGCAAAGATATAAAAAAAAATCAATATATTATGCATTTTTTTTATTTTTTTTATTTTTTTACTTTTTAAATTAAAATGTATATGCTAATCGTACAAGTCCAAATTTGTGTGTCTTTTTATCATCGTGAACATGGTTTATGTTTCCGCTTACGAACAGGCGTATTTTTTCCGACAGTTTTGTTGAAACCTCAAAAGCAGCCGCGTTCCGGTGGGTTCCATAATCTACGTTCCAGCCGATAAGTTTGAACGTGAAGCCGGCATAGTCGGTCGAAACTGTTAAACGCTGAGTGAACATATCATTTCCTCCAACGCCCTGAAAAGCCCACCCGTATGCCACAAAGACATCAACATTTAACGCGCCTTTTCGGGCAAGGGTAATACTCGGAGCAATAACGTCCATGTTAGTGAACTGGTCGAAAATATAGACCTCAGTGGACAATGTTGTCGCGAATTTGCCAAATGATTTGGTGTAGGCGGGTATTAAGAGTGATACATTGGCAGCCGATTTAGGCTCTACCAGGTCTGAATTTCGACCTGCGGTAAAGGAAAATCCACCCTTTGAAGCCGTCACCAATCCTCTAACCGCCGGCATATAATGAAAATAGCCGCCAGTGAGATTTGAGTTTGTCGTGGTCATTAAAATTAGCTGCCCCGACATTTTCATTCGCTCCTTTTCATTATTTTCCTCTTGCGCCAACAAAATGAGCACGCTACAGGAGGTAAAAAACAGTACAAACAAAATTTTTTTCATTACAAAATCTTAAAATTTTTTTTGTGCAAAATTATTTATTTTTTTTGTTTTTGAAAAAAAAATGTAAAAAAAATGTAAAAAAAAAGTATTTTTGTGAAAGTTTTCATTTTTTTTTCATGGGAAGTATCATAATTTTAGGACCCGCCTATCCTTATCGTGGATTGGCGCTATTCAACGAAATGTTGGCTCGCAGTTTGGCACGACAGGGCAAGCAGGTAGAAATTATTACCTTCACTTTGCAGTATCCCGATTTGCTGTTTCCGGGCAAGACACAATTTTCGGAATCGCCTCCCCCCGACGACCTGAAAATATTGAGAATGGTGAATACCATCAATCCGTTCAACTGGCTGCGCGTGGGTAGAAAGATTAGAAAGATGCGTCCTGATACATTAATATTAAGGTATTGGACGCCTTTTATGGCTCCGTGTTTTGGGACTATTGCCCGCATAGTAGCAAAAAATCGTCACACGAGGATAATTTCGCTTTTAGATAATGTTGTGCCACACGAAAAACATTTTTTTGACGATGTTCTGACGCGCTATTTCGTTAATTCTGTGCATGGTTTCCTGTACATGTCGCAACAGGTGAAGGATGATTTAGACCGGTTTACCACCTCCAAGCCGTCTGTTTTTGCGCCACATCCGGTGTTCAGCAACTTTGGAGACAAAACGTCGCGACAAGAAGCGTGCAAACATTTAAATATTCCTGAAGATAAACGATATGTGCTGTTTTTCGGACTTATACGCGATTACAAGGGGCTTGACCTGATGCTTGACGCTTGGGCGCATCTAAAGCAAAACGGAAAAACTGCCGACAAAAAACTTATCATCGCAGGCGAATTTTATACAGACAAGACAAAATACGTTCAGCAGATGGAACGTCTGGGCATAATAGATGATATATTACTGCACGACCGCTTTATTCGCGATGATAATGTGAAATATTATTTTTCCGTAGCCGACGTTCTCACGCTACCCTACAGGAGCGCCACACAAAGCGGCGTAACACAGATAGCATACCAGTTTGCAATGCCTATGATTGTCACAAACGTGGGAGGACTATCCGAAATTGTGCCCGACGGAAAAGTTGGTTACGTGGTGGAGCCCAATGCAACACAAATAGCGCTTGCTTTAGAAAAAATATACGAAAACGACAATCTGAAGAAAATGTCAGAAAACGTAATTGCCGAAAAATATCGATTTTCGTGGGAATATTTTTCGGCTCAAATTACATTTTTTTGATTATCCACAATTTGCAAAATCGATTTTGCAAATATATCATCTGTCTTGAACAACTCTCATTTTCATTACCACATCCTGTAGCGGTCGGTTTTGGGCATTTGTTTCTACGTTTGCAATTTTGTCTATTATCTCAAGTCCTTCCACTACCTCTCCAAACACTGTGTAGGCTTCGTCAAGGTGGGGCGTACCGCCAACCGTGGTGTATGCTTCTCTCATTTGTGTCGGTATTTTGTACGACCTTAGCGCCTCCAATTCGTTTGCGGCTTCAGCCAAGACCTGTTCTTGTAATTTTTGTATGCCTTCAGTGTCATTTGCAGCCTGCATACTAACGAATTTTTCAATATGCGGCTGTGCATACCTGTTTACTACCATCTGACCTTGACGCTGAATTGCGGCTTGCTCAATTTGGTCTACCTCAGGGTGAGTATATACCTGCCCCTGCACAATATAGAACTGCGAGCCTGACGACCTTCTCTGGGGGTTGGATTGGTCACCCGTTCGGGCAGCAGCCAATGCGCCTTTCTTGTGAAAATATTTGGGATACACAATCTCAGCATCGATGGTGTATCCGGGACCGCCCATGCCGAGTGAACGCTCAGGGGGCGCATCCTTAGAATCAGGGTCTCCGCCCTGTATCATAAAAGCATTTATCACACGATGAAAAAGCAAATCATCGTAAAAACCGCTCTCAACTAATTTGATGAAGTTGTCGCGGTGAAGCGGCGTGTCGTCATAAAGCAGTATCACGATGTCGCCCATTGTGGTTTCTATTACCACCTTCCGGCTTTGTGCGTGTGTTGCCGAAACTACTACTGACAATGCCAAAATAAAAAAATGTTGTTTCATTATTAAAAAGTATTTATTTAAAATTAATTATCGTTTCGAAATTACAAATCATCTAATTCGTATGTTTCGTCCAATTTGTCCAAGTGATTTTCTAATTCTTCCAATTCTCTCAAATTTTCTTCCATTTGCTCCCACATTTTCAATTCTTCCTCTGTTTTGAACGCTAATCTTTGCTCTATGACCACGTCTTTGACAATTACAGTAAGTCCCAGAAAAGCTCCAATGATAAGAAGGGCTTCGGACGTTTTTTTATTTTCCGTCTTTGTTACAAACAGCGCAACAGCGGCAAAAACAAGCGCTAAGCCGATGGGAATGAAAGCAACAGCACCAAGCGGCAGGATGGTAAATGCCAATCCTGACACAAGAAACACGATTGCTAACGCATTGAATAATCTTTTCATTGGTTTGATTATTAATAAAATGGGTTAAATCATTAACTGAAAAGCCACCTCGTCCTCCCATCCTATTTCCGTTCGCAACCAGTCCTTTTTACGTCCGGTTATTTCGAAACCGAGTTTTTCAAACAGGTAAATACATGCGGCGTTGCTTGCTGCGATGTTGCAATATATCTGGTGCAGAAACAGAACTTTACGGGCGTATTCAATAATTTGCACAACTGCTTCGTATCCGTACCCTTTTCCGCGGTCGTCGGCTGAAGCAATAAGCATGCCCAGCCCTGCGCGCTGATGCAGCGGGTCGTAGTCGAACAGGTCGATAGTACCCACTGTACGCACAGTCTGCTTTTCGGTTTCGCTGCAATCAATCATCATGCGTAACTGCTTGTGTGCGTGTATGTCGCTGGGGTCTGACGCGATGTATTGCTGCAATTGGTATCTCGAAAAAGGTACTAACGTGCTACCGACATGCCACACTGTCCGGTCGTTTTCCCAGAGATACAGCAATTCGAGGTCTTCCGGCTCTACGGCGCGCAAAACAATTTTCGATTTTTCGATTTTCGATTTTTGTGTTGAAAATGAGTTCATAACATAAATCAACGCAAAATGACGTTAAAAAGAACGCAGACAACGCGGACGAGGCAGATGAACACAAATCCCTAGGATTAAAATAATAAATCAAAAATACCAATCAAAAACCATCATTTGCCTATCCGCGTCATCTTTGTTCTAAACTTTAATGCCTATCCACCCAGCGTACCTCTTATCAAGAATAAAGCAGCCAGAGAAACGATAGCGTATAATTCAGGGAAAACCGCTAAAATCATCGTTTTGCCGAATACATCGTAGCCGGCGCTAACACCTGCAATACCGTTGGCGCAAACTTTTGCCTGCTGAATAGCCGACATAAGACATACCAAGCCTACGGCAAGACCGGCGCCTAAAATGGCTGCCGCTTGAAAAGGGGAAATACCCTGAACGAGAAACGGGGCTAACAAAAAGTACCCTAAAAACCCGTACAGACCTTGTGTCCCGGGTAATGCGCTCAATACCATATAATTACCAAACGCATCGGGATTTTTCTTCATCGCGCCGACAGCAGCGCTGCCAGCAATACTAACGCCTGTGGCGCTTCCAATACCTGCCAGTCCTATCATCAGACCGACGCCAATGTATGCAATAACAATTGGTTCCATAAAAAACTGATTTTAAATTAAATTTATTATTAATATTATGATTTTCAACTACTAACTACTAACTACTAACTATAAAACTGCTAACGACTAACGACTACTGACTACCGACTAATTTAAGCGGTTTATATTTTTTCCCGCCTCCTTCAAATCCGGCATTTTTATAAAATTCCACGAACGTTAGGCGCATCGGGTGAACGAACGCCCCTAACGCCGACATGAAAATATTCAGCGAGTGTCCTATCAGCAAGATTATTAACATTACTAACTGACTAACTACCGGTATGTTGCCGCTTAACTCCACTGCCAGCACATTGAACACGAAGCCCATCACGCCGCCACAAATGCCTAACGCAAAGAGACGAATGTAGGACAGCAGGTCGCCCATCAAGCCGGTTATCATGTTGTACGTGTTCCACAATCCCGCGCCAAAGTTTATCAGCGGGTTTCGTCCGGGCGTGTTGAGTATAAAAATAAACAAGGCTGCAACGCCAAACACAGCATAACTCACGAAAGGAGCAAGTTTAAACATTTCATTGCCGTAGGTTACCAACAAACCGCCTCCGCCAAGAATAAGAATAAGCCAGCCCCATGTCTCCAACGAGTGCATAAAGCCGTAGCGACGTATCGCTCCGAAGGCTTTTATGAACATCGCGAAAACAATTTGTATGCCTCCCAACGCTAACGCTATGTAAAACAATTTGTTGTCGTCGATAAAATATTGTTGGTACAACGAAATCCACGACCATTTTACAATGGACAAGTCTATGCCGAAGAGCGTTCCGCCTACTATGCCGCAGACAACGGTTGCTCCGCCCAATATTGCCGCCAGCGTCATCATGGGTTTGAACGATGGCTTGAGTTTGTTGCGCGCCACCAATGCGGCAACCATTATAAGCAGTCCGTATCCGGCGTCGCCAAGGCAAAGTCCGAAAAACAGCATGTAGAAGGGCGCAAAAAATGGCGTTAAATCTAACTCGCGGTAGTTCGGGAGGTCATAAAGCGCGCCAATAGGCTCAAACAGGCGCGTAAAGAAGCTGTTCTTCAGCAAAACCGGCGCCGATGTGTCTTCCGCTGCCGGCGCCACGCCATAACAGTAAACATCCTGCTTTTCGAGTGTTTTAATTAATTCAGGCTCTTTAATTTCGGGCACCCAACCTTCGAGCAAAATTAACTTTTCGTCGGCTTTCTTTTCCACGTGCAGATGAACCTTGTTAAGGTCGATATTTTCGAGCAGTTTGCGATGCGCTTCCTTCAGTATGTCAAGATATTGCGCAGCCAATGTGTCAAGCTGTTTGCCTGTTTCTTCGATATGCAGTTGATTTTCGTTCAGTGCAGCCTGCAAACTTCCAAGCGAACGGTCTGAAATACGCACTTTTTCAGCTTCAGGTTCTTCGTCGAAGCCAACAATGGGCGTAACTGTCACAAAATAGACCATCGTACCCGCGTTGGCAATCTTCACAGCGCTAAACTTTTCCGTCCATTCCGGCTTAAAATCGCTTTCGCGACACGAATAAAACTTTATTTGCCGGTTGCCCGACTGCTCTATTTTTTTGAGCATATCTATATCAAAGTCGCCCCAGACCGACATTTGCCCTATCTCTTTCTGCAATGCCTGTT